>Ga0180215_1000842_pt1 | contig 36013 bp, 32 predicted proteins | sample eDN3rd37CBELigBY_FD_128871 | JGI IMG/M metagenome (GOLD analysis project Ga0180215, IMG submission 128871) | Enriched backyard soil microbial communities from Emeryville, California, USA - eDNA 3rd pass 37_C BE-Lig BY (version 2) (version 2) | ecosystem: Environmental > Terrestrial > Soil >...
CACAAATTTTACTTCATTATCGACATTTATGAATAATTGACAAAAGCAGACCGCAGTCGTTATAATTGATAATAATTATCAGTATCAAATAAAGAAGAACAAAAAAAGCTCCCAGCCGCAGCTGAGAGCTCTGATTGATAGGTTTCAAGCCATTACATGCCAAGCCATTGCTTGAACATATGCGTCGATGTTTCTTTGTTCATTGCAGCGATAGAAGTCGTAAGAGGAATGCCTTTTGGACAAGAGCGCACGCAGTTCTGCGAGTTGCCGCAGCCTTCGATGCCGCCGTCCTCCATCAATGCTTCCAGGCGCTCTGCCTTATTCATTTCACCTGTAGGGTGAGTATTGAACAAGCGAACTTGGGAAATGGCCGCCGGGCCGATAAAGCTGTTCCGTTCATTGACGTTAGGGCATGCTTCCAAGCAGACGCCGCAGGTCATGCACTTCGACAGCTCGTAAGCCCACTGGCGCTTCGATTCAGCGAGGCGCGGTCCAGGGCCAAGATCGTAAGTGCCGTCAATCGGAATCCAAGCCTTCACGCGCTTAAGCGCATTGAACATACGCTGGCGGTTAATGACAAGGTCGCGAACGATCGGGAACGTGCTCATCGGCTCAAGGCGAATCGGCTGCTCCAGCTTATCGATCAGCGAGCTGCACGCTTGGCGAGGCTTGCCGTTAATAACCATCGAGCATGCGCCGCATACTTCTTCCAAGCAGTTGGATTCCCAGCATACCGGCGCCGTTTTCGAACCGTCGGCTTTTACCGGATTACGTTGAATTTCCATAAGACCGCTAATGACGTTCATATTCGGGCGATATGGAATTTCAAATTCTTCTTTGTAAGGCTGAGAGTCAGGCGTATCCTGGCGAGTGATAATAAACTTAACCGTTTTTGCAGCAACTTTAGTTTCAGCCATTATTTTTCTCCTTTCTTCTCATCTTTGTCATGAGCATGTTTGTCGGATGAGTAGTCACGCACGCGCGGAGGAATCAAGCTGACATCGACGTCTTCGTACGAAATTTTCGGTCCTTCCTTCGTCCACGTAGCAACTGTCGTTTTCAAGAAGTCATCGTCGTTACGGTTCGGGAAGTCAGGCTTGTAGTGAGCGCCGCGGCTTTCGTTGCGGAGCAGCGCGCCTAGCGTCATCGCCTCGGACAGCTCCAGCATGTTCCACAGCTGGCGGGTGAATGCTACGCCTGCATTATTCCATTTTGCCGTATCGTTAATATTGATGTTTTTATAGCGCTGCTTCAGCTCTTTGATCGTTTGGATCGTAGCTTCAAGCTTGTCGTTGTAACGGACAACCGTCATGTTGTTCGTCATCAGCTCGCCAAGCTCTTTATGAAGCACATAGGCATTCTCGGTTCCGTTCATGCCTGTAATGTTGGTGTAAATGTCGCTTTGACGCTTTTGCTCGCGTTCGAATACTGCAGACGAGATGTCCTCTGAGGACTTCTTAAGCCCTTTAATGTATTCGACCGCTTTTGGTCCGGCTACCATGCCTCCGAAGATCGCAGACAGCAAGGAGTTCGCGCCGAGACGGTTAGCGCCGTGATATTGGTAATCGCACTCGCCTGCTGCGAACAAGCCAGGGATATTCGTCATTTGGTTATAGTCGACCCACATGCCGCCCATGGAATAGTGAACGGCCGGGAAGATTTGCATCGGAATTTTACGAGGATCGTCGCCTGTAAATTTCTCATAAATCTCGATAATGCCGCCGAGCTTAACGTCAAGCTCTTTCGGATCCTTATGGGACAAGTCAAGATAAACTCTGTTCTCGCCGTTGATGCCAAGCTTTTGGTTGACGCATACGTCGAAAATTTCACGCGTTGCAATATCGCGCGGCACAAGGTTTCCGTAAGCCGGATATTTTTCCTCGAGGAAGTACCAAGGCTTGCCGTCCTTGTAAGTCCAAATGCGTCCGCCTTCGCCGCGGGCAGATTCGGACATCAGGCGGTTTTTATCGTCGCCCGGAATCGCTGTCGGGTGAATTTGAATAAATTCGCCGTTCGCATAGTTAACGCCTTGCTGATATACGGCGCTTGCCGCAGTACCTGTATTAATAACCGAGTTCGTCGTTTTGCCGAAAATGATGCCGGGACCGCCGGAAGCCAGAATGACAGCGTCAGCCGAGAACGTGTTGACATCCATCGAGCGAAGATCCTGCGCGGCAATACCGCGGCAAATGCCTTCGTCGTCAAGAACGGCGCTTAGGAATTCGTGATTCTCATACTTCGTTACTAGGCCAGCTGCTTCCCAGCGGCGTGCTTGCTCGTCCAAAGCGTACAACAGCTGTTGGCCGGTTGTCGCGCCTGCGAATGCCGTGCGGTGATATTGCGTGCCGCCAAAACGGCGGAAGTCAAGCAAGCCTTCCGGCGTACGGCTGAACATAACGCCCATACGGTCCATCAAGTGGATAATGCCAGGTGCAGCTTCGCACATCGCTTTTACCGGCGGCTGGTTCGCTAGAAAGTCTCCGCCGTATACTGTGTCGTCAAAATGCTCCCAAGGAGAATCGCCTTCCCCTTTTGTGTTAACAGCGCCGTTAATCCCGCCCTGTGCACATACGGAATGGGAACGTTTAACTGGCACTAGAGAAAATAGATCAACGTGTACGCCGGCTTCTGCCGCCTTGACAGTAGCCATCAAGCCAGCCAGACCGCCGCCTACGACGATAATTTTATTTTTTGCCATTACGTATCGCTCCTTGTCTTCAAACTATCCGATATTCTTCCATGCTAAAGCCATTGCTGCAGCTTCCTTGAACTCGTCGCCGCGGAATGCAACAAGCGCGAAAATAAACAATGCCGACATGATTACGAATACACCCATGCATACGACTGCCGACACACGCTGAGCGCGCGGGCCGACTGTAATGCCCCAGCTAACCATGAAAGCCCACAGGCCGTTGCTGAAATGATACACGGCAGCCAGCACACCGATTAGATAAAGCACGAAATAAACGGGATTGCTAGAAATGTAGTTCATTGTCGAGCCTAATCCCTCGTGCGTAACATTGCCAAGATAAACTTGCAGGCGAGTTTGATAGACGTGCCAGATGACGAACATAAATGTAAGTACGCCTGTTACGCGCTGCATCGTAAACGCCCAGTTACGGCCATAATTGTAATTGCCCGTATTCGAATTGGAGCGGTATGCCAGGTACAGGCCGTATACCGCATGGAAGATGAGCGGCAAATAAATGCCGAACACTTCGAGCAGCATAATAAGCGGCAAGCCGTTAATAAAGCCTACGCCCTTGTTGAACCCCTCTGCCCCGCGTTCATACGCTTGAAAGTTGGTGATAGCGTGTACAACCAAGAACATTCCCAGCGGCACTACACCTACAAGCGAGTGAATCTTTCGCGATAAATACTTGTTTCCTTTCATTACATGCGTTCTCCTTTCCACACTGTGGGTGCTCTCTTGCCTTGTGACAAATCATCCTTCATTGTAACCCCGCGATATTGCCCCGTCAACAAATGTCGACACATATTAGTCACACTTTCCATCCTACTCCTTTTCATCTTATAATGGAATTGCATATTTTTTATAATTTCTTATAACCTTATGTTATAAGGGAGGGATAACATGAACGAGGAGCTTCACGTCTTCTCCGTCATCGTCGAACAATCCAGCATGAATAAGGCATCTGCCCTGCTCAATTTGTCCCAGCCTGCGCTGTCCCGCAAAATCGCCAAGCTGGAGGAGGAGATCGGCGCCCAGCTGTTCAACAGGATAGGCAAGCGGCTAGAACTGACGCGTATCGGGCAGCTGACTTACGACTATGCGGTAGAGCTGCGCCAGCTGCATCGCAAATATTTGCAGACGGTGTCCGAATATACGTTAAGCGGCCGCACGACGCTAACGATCGGCGCCAGCCTGACGACGCTTCAAACGACGCTGCCGGATCTCATCCAATCATTAAACTCGGCGCATCCGGAAATCGATATTAAAGCGGTAACGGGCAAAACGCATGAGATTGTCACTTATGTACGGGATCACAAGGTCGATATCGGCGTCGTCGCCTCTAGCATTAACGATGCCTCGCTTCGCTGCATTCCGTTGTTCAAGGACCAGCTGCTGCTCGTGCTGCCGCGCAGCCAATACATTTCGGAACGAAGCGCTATCAGCATACATGACCTGAGCGATATGCCGATGATTCTCTTCTCGAAGGGAACATGGTACCGCTCCGTCATGGACGAGCTCTTCGACAAATATATGCTGCATCCCGACGTCCGGATGGAAATCGACTCCTTCGAGGCGATCGTTCGCTTGCTGCATACGTGCAGAGCGGCCACGCTCCTGCCAAAGTCGTATATCCGCCAGCAGCTGCTGGAGGATAACGAGCTTGTCATCATTCCGATTCGCGAGCTGGAGGCCGCGACGCGGACAACCTCGCTTATATTTGCCGATTCGGCTAATTTAAGCCCGGCAGTGCGTCTATGGATCAATGAAATCGGAGCCCGCTTCGCCATACAAAAGGACAGCAGCTTTTAACGCAAGCTGCTGTCCTTAGTTATTTCCATGTTCAACCGATCGTAATCTTGCCTTCCGGGTAGCGGTACAGCGCTTTATCGTCTGAACGCGTGCCAAGGCCGTAAGCCAGCGTAAGCAGGCCAACCCTTCCTGCGAACATCGTCAAGATCAAGATGAGCTTGCCGATATCGGACAGCTCGGCCGTCAAACCGACCGTTAAGCCGACTGTAGCGAATGCGGAGGTCGCCTCGAACAGCGTCATAAGAAATGGCTTGCCTTCTATGATCGACAGCAAAATCGTAACGATAACGAGAAGTCCGATGGAGAGAAGCGTTATTGTAAGAGCCTTATATACTCGCTCTTTAGGGAGACGGTGGCGGAACATGACGACATCCTCCCGGCCGCGCAGCATCGTAATGGCCGAACCGATCAATATGGCGAAGGTGGTCGTCTTAATCCCCCCGCCTGTAGATCCCGGCGAAGCGCCGATGAACATTAGCAGTATTACAAAGAAGGTTGTCGCCTGCCTAAGCTCCGTAAATTCAATCGTGTTAGCCCCCGCCGTTCTTGGCGTTGCCGACTGAAAAAAGGACGCCCACAGCTTGCCCCCTAAGTCCAGCGATCCGATCGTCTTCATATTCGTATATTCGAAAGCGAAAATTACGAGCATGCCGACTGCGATCAAGGAGCCGGTCATCGTCAGGACTACCTTGCTGTGCAGCGACAGCCTTTTGTTTTTACGGTAATCGATCAAATCGGCAAGCACAATAAAGCCTAAGCTGCCTGTTATAATAAGCAGGCCGCACGTCAAGTTGACGACTGGATCGGCCACGTAGCCGCTAAGGCTCCGGAAGCCGCCGAATATATCGAAGCCGGCGTTATTAAATAAGGAAACGGTATGGAACAAGCCGAAGTACAGCGCTTTGCCAAGCGGCATATCGTACATGAAGCGGCTCGCAAGCAGCAGCGTTCCGATCGCTTCAATCGACAGCGAATATAGCACGACTCTGCGAATTAAGCGAATGATTCCCTCTGTGCTGCTTTGATTGAACGCCTCCGCCAGAATGAGCCGTTCCTTCAGCGTAATTTTACGTCTTAAAATAAGGGCGATCAGCGTAGCCATCGTCATAAAGCCCAAACCGCCAATTTGGATGAGAATGAGCAATATCGACTGGCCAGTTACGCTGAAATAGGTTCCCGTGTCAACAAGGGCAAGGCCTGTCACTGTCGCTGCAGATGCCGCCGTAAACAGCGCGTCGATATACGGCAGGCGCTCTCCGGCAGCCGAGGCGAAGGGCTGCGACAGCAAAAAAGCGCCAAGCGCAATAATAAGCGCATAGCCGCTTACGAGTATGCGAGGCGGAGACCATTTTAACACATTGAACCAAGAAATGAGCTTCATTACGAAAGCCTCGCTTTGCATGAATAATCAATCGTATCGTAACGATTATATAGCGAATCGCCATTATTTTGAATGGATAATTTAGTAAGCAGTGTGATATTGTAAGATGTAGGCTGTTGCCGATTTTCATTAATAAAGTCTGAGGTGAACCAATGATCGACACGATTAAACCGAATGAGTGGAAGCGCTACTTAGCAGCGGCAATCATTTGCATCGTTGTTTATGCCGTTATTGATGTCATTCCTAACCTTGTATCTACCATCAGCGGGGAGTATGGCGGCAAAGCGATGGAGAAGGCCGAAGCCGAGCAGCTTGCAATCGATTTTGCAGAGCAGCATACCGGCTTGCAGGTCAAGCAAGGAAAAGCGGTGCATCAAACCGATAAACTGATGAATGGATATTTAATGAAGGAAGAATTGTACAAATCGTATTACGACCAGTACGATTCCCGCTTTCCGACAGATACATATCAAGTTGAATTAAAATTTAACGAAGGCAGCAGCGGATTCGTCTACGTCCATATGCAAAAAGGGACGATAACCGCCTGGAATCTGGATTTATACGCCGCGCCGCTGCCGGAGGAAGACGCCACCCGGGAGGCGGTTGCGTTTCTGGAATCGCAAGGGTTCCGTTCCGAGGAGCTGGGCGAGGGCAAATCAAGCGCTGACGGCTTCGACTTCTCATGGTCAGCCAAGCCGACGGGCTATAAGATCGGCGATGCGGAGCTTGAAGTAGACGTAACCTTAGGAATGGTGGATAGCGTTCCGGTCGTAACGAAATATAAGCCGGCGTTTCAGGCTCCCGATTCTTATGTGAAATATGTAAAAAAGCAGGATGTGTACGCTAACCTCCTGACGATGATCGGCTATTTGCTAATGAGCATCGTCCTTTGCATTTTGGCTATCGTCTATGCAATCCTGTGCCGGAAGTTCACTTCCTTTAAATACGGAATTGTTCTAACGATCATTTATTTCATCGTCTATGTCATTACCAATTTGAACATGATGGACGGTGTGCGGGCATCGCTCGGCGAGACGCCTGATACCGATATGGCTATCGCCATAACCGCCGTATTCACGATTATGCTGGGCATTCCGATGGCAGGTTCTATCTACATCTCGCTCGTCGCCGGCGACGGGCTGTGGAAATCGATGGGACGCAACGTATGGCCGCGCTTCAGCCAGCCGGGCTACGGCGATTATGTATGGAGAAGCATGGGACTTTCCTATATGTTCGCTATCATTTTGTTCGCCGTCCAAGCCGTTATTTTCGTACTGCTGAAGCTGTCGATCGGCACCTGGAATACGACGGACGCTACGCAGTCGCCATACAATATTTCAGCCTTGTGGCTAATGCCGGTGCTGGCATGGATGGCGGCCATCGGCGAAGAAGCGGTATTCCGGCTATTTGGCGTCGGGCTGTTCCGCAAATGGTTCAAAAATACGTTTCTGGCCTGCCTCCTGCCAACCTTGTTTTGGGCGCTCGGCCATGTCATGTACCCGTTCTATCCGGCTACAACAAGGCTCATTGAGCTGATATTCGTCGGACTGGCGTTCTGCTTTATTTTCGTCAGATACGGATTCGTTACCGCGATGTTCACGCATGCGATATTCAACAGCGTGGCAGTCGGCTACTCGATCATTTTGATGGGCTCAGCCTTCGATGTCGCGTCCGCCATCTTCTTTATCGTGCTGCCGGTGCCGCTTGCTTACGGCATCCGTTATTTGCACAACAAAAAAGGGCCGAAGCCGCCGGTTACGACGGATCCTCCCTTAATGCCGCAATAATTTGCGAGGCGAGCTTTTCCCCTATAGAAAGAGGCCGGAAGTCTTCGACGGAGGCCTCTTTTATTTTTTTGATGGAGCCAAAATGTTTAAGCAGCAGCTTGCGGCGCTTCTCGCCGATGCCCGGAATGGAGTCAAGCCGCGATTCGACCATCGATTTGCCCCGCTGCTCGCGGTGGAATGTAATGGCGAACCGATGCACCTCCTCCTGGATGCGCTGCAGCAAATAAAATTCTTGGCTGTCGCGCGGGAGCGGAACGATATCCGGCGGATCGCCAGTCATCAGCTGCGCGGTTTTATGCTTCGCATCCTTCACTAGACCGCACACCGGTATATAGAGCCCCAGCTCGTTCTCCAGAACGTCGATTGCAGCAGATATTTGTCCTTTGCCGCCGTCGACTACGATCAAATCGGGCTGAGCCAGCCCTTCCTTCAGCACACGCTCGTAGCGGCGCCGCACAACCTCGCGCATCGTCTCGTAATCGTCGGGGCCTTGCACCGTTTTTATCTTATATTTGCGGTACTCCTTCCGGTCGGGTTTGCCGTCTGTGAAGACGACCATCGCCGATACCGGGTTCGTCCCCTGTATATTGGAGTTATCGAACGCTTCTATTCGATGCACCTCGGCCAGCCCCAGCCAGCCTGCCAAAGCTTCCGAAGCTTTCACGCTCCGTTCTTCGTCGCGCTCGATTAGCTTAAACTTCTCCGAAAGCATCACCTTTGCATTGTCGACAGCCATAGCGACGGCTTCGTTTTTGCGCCCGCGCTGCGGCATATGCACCTTCACCTTCAGCCAGTTGTGAAGCGAGGCCGCGACCTCCTCCGCACGCGAATCATGATGCTCGGCATCCTCTTGATGGTTAGCCTCAGCATCCTTCTGCTCAGGCGGCTGCGGGAGCAGGATTTGCTTCGGAAGAGCAGGATTATCGCTGTAATATTGCGTGACAAACGTCATGAAATCGTCGTATTCCTCGCCGTAGAACGGGAATGTCGTGGCGTGGCGCTCGATCATTTTGCCTTTCCGCATATATAGAATTTGAACGCACATCCAGCCCTTGTCTGTCGCATAGCCGAAAATATCGCGGTCCATCGCGTCGGCCATCGTAATTTTCTGCTTTTCCATAACCGCATCGATGGCGAGCATTTGATCGCGGAATTCTTTGGCGCGCTCGAATTCCAGCTTCTCGGCCGCCTCCTCCATCTTGCTTTGAAGCTCCTTCTTCACCGCATCGTGCCCGCCGTTCAGAAAGCGCGTTATTTCCGTGATCATGCCTTCGTAGGAGGACTGCTCCACCTTGTACTCGCACGGCGCAAGGCACTGGCCGATGTGATAATACAGGCATACCTTGTCGGGGAGCGTCTTGCATTTGCGAAGCGGATAGAGGCGGTCCAGCAGCTTTTTCGTCTGCTGCGCGGCAAAAGCGTTCGGATACGGGCCGAAATATTTGCCCTTATCCTTCACGATCCGTCTCGTTACCTCCAGTCTCGGATGCTCCTCGTTCGTAATTTTTATATAGGGAAACGTCTTGTCGTCCTTCAGTAAAACGTTATAACGCGGATGATGCTGCTTAATTAAGTTGCACTCTAAAATTAGCGCTTCCATATTGCTGCCGGTGACGATAAATTCAAAATCTCTAATTTCCGATACAAGGCGCTGGGTTTTTCCGTTATGGCTGCCGTTGAAATACGAACGGACCCGATTTTTAAGCACCTTAGCCTTACCTACATATATAATTGTTCCTTCGCCGTTTTTCATTAAATAGCAGCCAGGCTTATCAGGAAGCAGAGCGAGCTTTGCCCGTATCGATTCCTTTGCCTCGGCAAGCCCCTTTTCTTCAGTCCATTCCATATGCTGATCCATAGCCGCCTCCAACCCCATATCGATTATGTACACATTTTAGCATAGTTGACCGCTATTTTGTTTTTACATTTGTCACCTGTATACGCTTTACAACTGATGGGCAGTTTCGTATACTAATATAAGCTGAAATAGCCGATACTTACTAATAGCGGCCGAATTGGCTGCTGCTGGAGCAATCGGTCTTTCAAGGAGGACGTCAACGATGGAGAATGTTAGAGACCCGCGCGAGCATTACAATGAAGAGCCTCGCGATGATTTGAAGGATGTCGTATTCGGCTTTGGCGGTATGCTGGGCTTCATGGTCGTCATATTCGCCGTAGCTGTCATTGTGAAATTTATCATTTCATAATAATCGGCAATCGGTATAACGACTGCCGCTGTCCTTGGCAGCGGCAATTGTTGTTTACGATCAATGCCGGGCTATCATATAAGTTAAAACTTATAAGCATCCTGAAATTCAAAAAGCTCCGCTGCATTATGCCTTGCATAATGACAGCGGAGCTTTTTTTAATGGTATGGAATAATGCCTGTTAGGGACGTTACTGGACGGCGCGCAGCGATTCGCTCTCGTATTGCTTATCGCGGGGCTTAGCTGCCTTGGCTTCGTTGCCTGACGGCACGCCGGCTTCCGGCTGCTGCCCCTTGCGCGATGGCGCGTCATATCTCGTTCTTTCCGTACGGTCTATTTGTACAATACGTCCATCATGGACCGTAATCGTCACTTGCCCGTACTGCAAGCCGCCTACCTGCTCCGCAATGCGATCAAGCCATTGCTGATCGACTTCCAACGATTTCGCCATTTTGAATCCCTCCATTATTTATTCCTAATAGGTTTAATTAATTATTCGCTGAAGCAGTCTTCCACTCCACGAAGCTCTTCACAACCAGCGTAACGACAGCCAGCAGCACAAGCAGCGAAGCGACTGCAAATGAAGCCGAAAATTGATACTCATTGTACAAAATTTCAATATGAAGCGGGAGCGTATTCGTCTCTCCGCGAATATGGCCGGACACGACGGATACCGCGCCGAACTCTCCCATCGCCCGCGCATTGCATAAAATAAGGCCGTACAGCAGACCCCATTTAATATTCGGCAGCGTTACGCGCCAGAAGATTTGCCAGCCTTTTGCGCCAAGGCTTGCCGCCGCCTCCTCCTCTTGGACGCCCTGCGCCTCCATATGCGGAATGAGCTCGCGCGCGACGAACGGAACGGTGACGAACATTGTGGCAAGCACAATGCCCGGCAGCGCGAATATGATCTGTATGCCGTGCTGGCTTAACCATGGGCCGAGCAGCCCTTGCGCGCCGAACATTAGCGCGTAGACAAGTCCTGAAATGACAGGTGAAATGGCGAACGGCAAATCGATTAACGTCGTAAGCACCTGCTTCCCGCGAAAACGGAATTTACTGATCGCCCAAGCGGCGGCAATTCCGAACAGCGTATTCAGCGGAACGGCTATCGCCGCTGTTATAAGCGTCAGCCTTAGCGCAGACAGCGCATCCCGCTCCGTTATCGCCGCCAGATAGACATCTATTCCCTTCTTAAACGCTTCGATAAATACGATCGCTAACGGCATGATAACGACGAATCCGAGAAAGATGAGGGCTATCGATATAAGCAGCCATCTGACTGGCGCCGATTCCGTCGCATGCTTCGGCCGCTGCGACGCTTCCTTATTTAAATGTACAGTAACAGCTCCTGCCATCTGTCGATGCCCCCTTAACCCGCAATTGTGCGGCGATTCATCCGCCATTGCAGCAAATTAATAAGCAGCAGCAGGATAAAGGAAATAATAAGCATAACGAGCGCGATCGCCGTTGCTCCGGCATAGTCGTACTGCTCCAGCTTCGTCATAATGAGCAGCGGCGTAATTTCCGTCTTCATCGGCATATTGCCGGATATGAAGACGACCGAGCCGTACTCCCCCAGCCCGCGGGCGAACGCCATTGCGAACCCTGTCAACAGCGCCGGCGTCAGCTGGGGCAAAATGACTTTCCAGAACGTCCTCAGCCGATACGCACCGAGCATCACGGCCGCCTCCTCGGTTTCCTTCTCCAAATCCTGCATGACCGGCTGCACCGTTCGTACTACGAATGGCAGACCGATGAAAATGAGCGCAATCGTAATGCCGATCGGAGAAAATGCCAGCCGTATGCCGTACGGGCTGAACAGCGAGCCGATCCAGCCGTTAGGCGAGTAAATCGCCGTTAGCGCAATGCCGGCAACCGCAGTCGGGAGAGCAAAAGGAATGTCGACGATGCTGTCGATCAGCTTCTTCCCCGGAAAACGGTAACGAACGAGCACCCACGCAACGAGCAAGCCGAAAACAAGATTGATTAACGCGGCCGCAAAGGCTGTCAGGAAGCTGACCTTGTAGGAGGCCAGCACCCTTGCGCTCGTTACCGTATGCCAGAAATCGATCCAGCTTAGCTCAGATGTTTTAATAAATACAGCGGACAGAGGGATGAAAACGATTAGGCTTAAATAGGTGACAGTAAATCCCATCGATAAACCAAAACCGGGCAACACATTTCTGGTCTTGGAACCTTTCATGAGAAGTCAGCTCCAATCATATTCATATCGTCCTTATGAACCTGGCGTATAAATTTTTTCGAATATGCCGCCGGTGGCAAAATGCTTCTTCTGCTCTGCCTGCCAGCCGCCGAAATCACCGTTGATCGTAAGCAGCTTTAATTCCTTGAACTGATCCTTGTACTTGGAAGCAACCGACTCAAGCGTCGGACGGTAGTAGTTTTTCGCAGCGATTTCCTGACCTTCCTCCGTATACAAATATTGCAGATAGGCTTCCGCTACCTCGCGGGTGCCGCGCTCGTCAACCGTCTTGTCAACGACGGCTACAGGCGGCTCCGCCAAAATGCTGATGGACGGGTATACAATATCAAACTTATCCGGCCCCAGCTCATTGATCGACAAGAAAGCTTCATTCTCCCATGCCAGCAGCACATCGCCTATGCCGCGCTCAACAAATGTCGTTGTAGAGCCGCGGGCGCCGGAATCCAGTACAGGCACATGCTTGAACAGCTCCTTCACGAACTCCTCCGCCTTCGACTCGTCATTGTTGTTATGGGCCAGCGCATAGCCCCATGCCGCCAAGTAATTCCAGCGCGCTCCGCCTGACGTCTGCGGGTTTGGCGTAATCACTTCAACGCCGTCCTTTATAAGATCATTCCAGTCTAAAATGCCCTTCGGATTGCCTTTGCGAACTAAAAATACGATTGTGGACGTATACGGCGAGCTGTTCAGCTCGAAATGCGACTGCCAATCTTCTTTAATAAGACCCGCTTGCGATACTTCGTCAATATCGTAACCGAGCGCCAGCGTCACCACATCGGCCTTCAAGCCGTCGATGACCGCCCGCCCCTGCTTGCCTGAGCCGCCGTGGGATTGCTTAATCGTCACGTCCTGCCCTGTTTTGTCCTTCCAATATTTCGAAAATGCTTCATTGAATTCGACGTATAGCTCACGTGTAGGATCATAAGATACATTAAGCAGCTCTACCGCTTCCTTTGGCTTCTCCGTGCTTGGAGCTCCTGTATCTTTCGCGGTTTCCGGCGCATTAGTTGGCGCAGCTCCGCTGCCATTGTTCTTCCCGCCGTTATTGCTTTGGCCGCAGCCGACAACCGCCAATGCCAGCGTCAGCGCCAGCGCCAAAATACCGATACGAACTCGAGTAGACTTTTTCATTCTCATACACTCCCCTATTTTTGGTTGAATGACCTATACGAGACACTTTCGTAGATCTAGGAGATAATTATTTGTGTATCGTTCAAATAGGCGTCTGCTCTGCTCCGGTTCGTCCGGTCGAAAAACAATTAATCCTACTTGTTTAGTTGGTTATGGAAGAATTCTACAGCCTTTTTCATTTGCTGTCAACAGTTAATTTCAAAAAAAATGATACGGCTGATAAGGCCTGCTTATAGATAAAAATTTGGTGCCGCCATTCCCGTCTTCATGACGATCATGCGCGCCGCCGCCGCACGGCCCAACTGCAGCTCATTCCTTATCTAAATGGAAAACCTGCAGTTACTTTCCGCTAGAAATGGCCGCTTTTTGAGGTTTAACTGGAAAACATACAGTTATTTCCTCGCCTTTTTCCTGAAATCAATGAAAAGTGAGAAAATAGATGGAGGTTTTCCAGTTAGCAGCAGCTTTTTCATACAAACGGCCCTAAGTAACTACATAAAATCCATTTAAGAGTGGCGGCGGCGATACTATTGTTCAACTCGGGGGACCAGGGGACCGGGGGGACCGGGGCAAACCGCACTCGGAACACCGTTTCACCCAAATAAAAAGCCCGCACCGCTGAAAAACAGCGATACAGGCTTCTAACGATTAACGCTTGCCGCGCTTATTGACGCCGGTTACCATAACAACCTCGACATATGGACGCACGCGGTCCATGATCCGCTGCCCCTTATGCAGCTCGTCGCCATCCTTGCTGGTAAAGCTGAAATGCCGCTCCAGCGCGTCCAGCTCGTAATTCGAAGTATAGAACGTCGGCTTGCGCTGCATCCGGTAGTTCAAAATAGCGCCAAGCACGTGGTCTCTCACCCAAGGGCTCAAGTTTTCCGCGCCGATATCGTCGAATATGAGCAAATCGGTTTCCTTCATCAGCTCAACCGTTTCCTTCAGCTTGGCCGGCTCATGCATGAGGGATTTCAAATCCTCGACAAAATCCGGCATATATACGATGACGCCCGAATAGCCTGCCTTCGCAAGCTCCTGCAGCATATAGCACATAAGATACGTCTTTCCCGTACCGAACGATCCCGCCAGGTACAAGCCGCTTTCCTGCAGCCCCTCCTCCTTGGTCCGGTCAATATAACGGAGCAGCTGGCCAACCGCCTTCGCTCTCTCCAGATCATTCGTCAGCATTTCATCCGGGGAGTAGCCCCGAGAGAGGGCATGCTCATCGACATAGAAGCTGCGGATACGGCTGCGGATTTTCGTCTCGCTCTCACGGGCGATGAACTTCTTGCACGCTGTCTTCCGGTCGTACAGCTGCGTGTAGCCATTGACTGTGTCCGCGCTCAGAAGCGTATAATGCCCCTCGAAATCGTTCGGGCATCTCTCCAAGCCAGGACAATTGGAGCAATTGCGGTATTCCGTCACATACTGATATACCCTATTCAAATTAATGCGAAGCGTGTGTTCGTCAAGCTCCGGGTATTTGTCCCGCAGCTTTTCGACAAGCGGGTCCGCGAGCAACTCCTCCAGCTTGCTTTCCGCCTGCTCCGTCATCGATTTTCCGCTCGGCCATGCTTTCAGCAAATCGCCCAATGATTCCATTTTTCCGCTCACCTCGCTTCTGTTATTTGCCGTCTAATTTGCGGGCCAGCTTGCGCAGCTCCTCCAATTCATCCGCCGACACCGCAGCAGCCGATGCGTTGTTCTGAACGATCGGTATGGAAGGCTTGCCCGATGTGCCCCTGCCGCTTGCCCCGCGGCCAGCCGCACCTCGTGCGCTGCTTTTGCCATAGGACATGCCCGCATCCTTGCGTCTTTCCTTCTCTTGCTCCAGCTGATTCTGCTCTCTTACATACTGAACCGCTTTCTCAAATGTATCGATGCCTTTCAGCAGCATATTGGAAGCCACTGCGTCAAGGAATGTTTTCGTAATGCGCTGCGTATCGTTAGCTCCGATAACATAATGAATAAGCACATTGATGACCGGCGGAGCCAGCTTGTAGTTGATATCGATTCGCTCGAATGCGCGGTCGATCCACTCCGGCACCGCCCCCGGGAAGAAACGCTTCAAAAATCGCGTATGCGGCTCATTGCGCATCAGCATATTGTACTGCTGAATGTCGCAGCGTCCAGCAAGCTGCTTAGGCACAGCCATATAAAATTCCTCTTGCACCGCATATTCCTCTGCAGGCTCGTCGCTATCCTCGGACGCTTCCTCGGCTGTCTCTTGCACGCGGGCGAGCACGCGCTGGCGGTCGCCCTCGCGCTTCTGCTCCTGACGATAAAGCTGATTGGCTCTAAGCTGCAGCGCGTCAATATCGACTTCTCCGCTGCCGCTGTCGAAGATGCCGTCTTCATCCAGCAATCTGCACACATCGGTTACGCTAAGCGAGTATTTATACGCGATATAATTGACTGCGGCAAGCCCGTCGGAATCTCCTCTTAACCGTTCCACATAACGGCGATTAGCAGAATTGCGGGGGAACCGCAAAATGATTTCGCCATACGGAATACCCGCCGTTTCAAGCTGCGGCCTAGGCGCGGATTGACGCGACGGCGCTACTTCCGACAGCGCCTGCTCCAGTTCATTGTCTACTGAACGAATGTTAAGCTTGAACAGCTCGTAGAAAGGCACCGAAATATTTTCACGCGTCAGCTCCGCATTTGCAAGCTCGTCCGGCTCCGGAGAGCCGAGCGCTTCGCGCAGCGATATGACGGCATATTTGCCAATTTTGTCCCGAAGCAGCATCGTCAGATGCATATTGCGAAAAAACTCGCCTGGCGACAATGGCTGCGCCAGCTCGTATTCATAAATGACGTCGGCATGTTCCGGCCCGCCCAAACGGGACGTTTGCAGCAGCCCAATCGCCTCAAGCTTAGACGCTTGTTCGATCAGATGCTTCCGGCCGTTCTCATTCATTTCAAGCCCAAGCCCTAAAAACAGCTTCCGCTGCTGCTCTATTGATGAATAACCTGAGCAGCCTTCGGCAATTCCGTGATAAAGCTGCTGATAGAACGCAATCGCAAATGCGCCGACCATCGGCTGATAAATTAACGAAAGCATTTTGTAATCCAGACTGCTTAACGAAAAATCTCGGAATATGTAATAGCGGTGATGCTCGGTATACTGCAATATATGATTGATGCGCATTGCACCAACTCCATCCCTTCATACTTTCTATCATTCTAGCATATAATGCGCCTGTTAGGCGCTGTCGAAAAATAGAAAAATCCCCCGAAGGAGGATTTTTTAACTGAACCGGTTCTAAAACATTTTGTAACCGCCAAGCCGGAGCTTGCGGATCGCCCAGCCGCTCACATAAGCGCCGATCAGTGCGCCGAATACTGGCAGCACGTCAACGATCGTAAAGGCTGTAAAATTGTCGACTGCAGATTTGGAGTTGTCCCATGTCGCCCATATGCCGAGCGGAACGAGCACGATTATAAATATGTAAATCGGCAGCCATGTTGTTTTGAGAAGCATATTTAGTATAAAGCCGATGCCAAACATCATGACGAAAAATAGCACCATCGCTACGATTAACTGAAGCACGCAAACTTCTCCTTTCAGACCTTCGACCGCAGGTCCGCATAAGTAATCTCTATAAGTTTAAATAATGGGCTAAGCTAAGTCAATCTGCAAGGCGCAAATGTCACAAGTCCGTCATTTGCTCTGCTTCGGCCCATTACGATACAATGATGAGAAGAGTAACTTACGAGCATGAGAGGAGATTTTTAAATATGAGTGAAGCAGCACAAACATTGGAAGGCTGGTATGCGCTCCACGAGTTCCGCAGCATCGACTGGACAGCATGGCGGCTTGCAACGGACAGCGAGCGGAGCAAGGCGCTGGACGAGCTGCAATCTTTCCTGAAGCAATGGTCTGCAGTAGAGGACAATAAACAAGGCAGCACGGCCGTCTATTCCATCGTCGGGCCGAAAGCAGACTTCGTTTTCATGCATTTGCGCGAAACGCTTCAGGAGCTTAATGCAATTGAAGTTGCTTTCAACAAAACAAGCTTTGCAAGCTTTACATACCCGACTTACTCTTATGTAAGCATTGTCGAGCTTAGCAACTATATGGCGAAGCCGGGCACCGATCCGATGGACAATCCGGAAGTCGTCGCAAGGCTGAAGCCGATTTTGCCTAAAACGGAGCACATTTGCTTCTATCCGATGAACAAGCGCCGCGAAGGCAACGACAACTGGTACATGCTGAGCATGGAAGATCGCCGCAATATGATGCGCAGCCACGGCATGATCGGACGCTCCTACGCGGGCAAGGTGAAGCAGATCATTACCGGCTCTGTCGGCTTTGACAACTGGGAATGGGGCGTCACGCTATTCGCGGACGACGCGCTGCAGTTCAAAAAGCTGATCTACGAAATGCGATTTGACGAGGTTAGCGCACGTTATGGCGAATTCGGCGATTTCTATGTCGGCAATTTGCTCGACAGCGACAAATTCGCGCAAATGCTTTCCATTTAGAAAAACTTACTGTTTACTTTGCACCAAGCTGTCTTGGCCAGCCTCTCCGCTGCCATGGCAGCTTTTTTGCTGAACGTTGTCCGCTATTTGCTAAGCCCACTACTTTCTAAAGCTTTCCTACTTCGATTATGTTACAATCATTTTTATGGGCTTGTCGTGAAAGAGCCCTAACTATCAGGTTATATCCTGTAAATATACATGATAGGTGGAGAAAATAATGAAATATCAAGTATTGTTGTATTATCATTACACAACGATCGAGGATCCTGCCGCTTTCGCGCAGGAGCATCTGGCCTTCTGCAAATCGTTGGAGCTTAAAGGCCGCATACTAGTGGCGACGGAAGGCATCAACGGCACAGTGTCCGGAACGGTAGAGCAGACGGAAGCTTACATGCAAGCTATGCGAAGCAATCCGCTGTTTGAAGGCATTGTATTTAAAGTAGACGAGTCGGATCGGCATGTGTTCAAAAAAATATTTGTCCGGCCTCGGCCTGAGCTTGTCAACTTAAGCCTGGAGAACGACATTAATCCACTTGAGCTGACTGGCCGTTACGTCGAGCCTGCCGATTTTTATAAAGAAATGCAAGAGGAGAACACGATTGTTCTGGACGCCCGCAATACGTACGAATACGATGTAGGCCATTTCAAAGGTGCGATTCGCCCGGATGTCGAGACATTCCGCGATCTGCCGCAATGGATTCAAGAAAATCGCGAGATGCTTGAAGGCAAAAATATTCTGACCTACTGCACAGGCGGCGTTCGCTGCGAGAAGTTTTCGGGCTGGCTAATCCGCGAGGGCTTTGATAATGTCGGCCAGCTGCATGGCGGCATCGTCACCTATGGCAAAGACCCGGTTGCGAAAGGGCAGCTGTGGGACGGGCAATGCTACGTGTTCGACGATCGCCTTACGGTGCCGATTAATCAGGTCGAGCATAACATTGTGGGCAAGGACTATTTTACCGGCGAGCCGTGCGAACGTTATGTCAACTGCGCCAATCCGGAATGCAACAAGCAAATTCTTTGCTCGGAAGAGAACGAGCATAAGCATTTGGGCGGCTGCAGCCATGAATGCCGCACTCATAGCCGCAACCGCTATGTAGCCGAGCATCAATTGACCGCTGAAGAAGTACAGGAAAGATTGAAGGCAATCGAATCTGCGGCTGCAGTAAGCTAAAAAGAACAAACGGCAGCATGGGCATAAAGCTCATGACTGCCGTTTGTTTGTTGTATAAACTACGCTTGTTTGAATCCCGTGCTTTTATGAATTATGGAAATTTCTTCACTAACGATAGTAGCATTAGCGCCTTAGTATATAAATAAGTGGATATGCAATGTGACTTTCGTTTACTTCAAAATATCTCTCCAATTTGGAGGTATATTGGATGCGCTCGGTCCTTCCATGTGCCTCCAGCCAATAAGCCTTACATTATCGTGATGAATTGGTGAAATATCGAATGTGATGCGGTCCTTCCCTACCGGAATATGTGGGCCGACGACCGGCACAACCTCTAAAGTAATCTGAAAACGGTATCCGCGAAATCCTTCCGTTCGCTTCGCGTCAACAACATGAACAAAGTAGGGGTAAACAACTGGCGGTACCGTTAAAATATCGGAATAAATCTCATCGATCTTCTTATTTATATGCGGCAAAAGAAACAGCATCAGCATATCTTGGTACATTAACTCTTTCGTATCCTGTGGCTTGTCGCTTATTTCCGCATAGCAAGGAGCTTCATAATTAATATGTGCAAAAATCAGCAATGCAGCAATAAAGACATATCTTTTCATTAGCACAACGCACCTTTTACATTTTTCAAGTAGCATCCCCCATCCCAACAAAAAAAACAGTACCGCTAGAGATCGGCTCCAACGGCACTGCTATTGCTTTGCTCCTACTTCGATTTATACACTTCATCCTTCCACCTGTTGATGAGCCGCTCGCGATTGCTTCCAGCCCACTCCAGGTCGTACGGGATGACGTTGATGGAGTCCAGAGGGACAGCCTCCTCCGGTGAAATTGCATCCCTGTTCGTCAGCAGCTGGTAATTGCCTACCTGCTTGCCAAGCTCCTGAGCCTGCTTCGTCAGCGACCAGTCCAAGAACTTACGCGCTTCCTCCATATTCGGCCCATTTTTAATAATGGCGACACCGCCTATTTCATAGCCGGTACCTTCCTTCGGATACGTTATAACGATATCCTGGAAGCCTTCCTTATAGAACCTTTTCGCGTCATGCGAGAAAGCAAGCGCTGTGCCGATCTCGCCATTCCCGGCCGCGCGCCCGGACAGGCTGCCTGAAGTCGTATACGTCATTTTCAGCTCATGGAACGCCTTCAAATAGTCGAATGCTTTCTCCTCTCCGAACAGCTGAACAAGCGTAGCAATAACGCTATAGCCCGTTCCTGAAGAAAGCGGCGAACCCATTGCCAGCATGCCGCGATATTCCGGCTTCAGCAGATCGTCCCACGATTGCGGCGCGTTTAGCCCCATTTGCTGCAGCCACTTCTTGTTAGAAACGAAAGCGACAGACCCTATATAAATACCCGTCCAATAGTTGTCCGGATCTTTATATTCAGCGTCGATCATTTTGGCGTTTATCGATTCGTAGGGCTCCAGCAGCCCTTCAAGCTTCGCTTGCACAAATGTATCGCCCGTTCCGCCAAACCATACGCTCGCTATCGGAGTGTCCTTTTCCTCGCGGATGCGCTCCAGCACTTCTCCTGCCGACATCCTGACATAGGAGACCTTAATCCCGGTCTCCTTCTGAAAGGTTTCTATTGCTCTAATTGCATGATCCTCATACAGCCCGGCATAAACGACAAGCGATCCTCCGGATTGTCTGCCGCCGCATGATACAAGAAGGAGCATGGATGCCGCAAGCGTAAACAGCATAAGGCTTCGAAGCTTTCGTACCATAGCCGTCCATCTCCTCTTTCCTATAATTCTAGTAGTCGGCTCCGAAGGGGGCTTGTTATACGCTCAATTTAAGCAGTAGCCGGTATAGCGTGCAGCGATTGCTCTGCAAATTGCAGCGAAACGAATGAGCCCACTGCGAATGTATGCTCAAGAATCGGATTATGCTCCGAAATTTGAATAATTTGTCCTTCGTACTCGACCTCATATTCCTGCGTTTGACCCATAAATACGCTTTTCTTCACAATGCCTACATGGTTCGCACCCTTCGTGAGCGTCACCGCTTCAGGCCGGATAACGACCGTAACGCGGTCATTCACTTTAAACCCGGTGCGATTGATCTTCAATTCGCCGGAATTCGTTTGGACAACGATATGATCCGCTTCCGCCGCTTTAACGGTGCCCTCTACAAAATTGGCCGTTCCGATGAAATCCGCGACAAATCTTGTCTGCGGGCGCTGATAAATTTCAATCGGGCTGCCGACCTGCTCGATTTTCCCTTTATTCATAACGATGACAAGATCGCTCATGCTCATCGCTTCGCTTTGGTCGTGGGTCACATAAATGGCCGTAATGCCGATTTGCTGCTGAATGCGGCGAATTTCATCGCGCATGACGAGGCGCAGCTTGGCGTCCAGATTGGACAACGGCTCATCGAACAGAAGCACTCCCGGCTCCATGACCAGCGCGCGAGCAAGCGCAACACGCTGCTGCTGCCCGCCGGACAGCTGGGAAGGCGTTCGTTCTTTATATTCTCTTAAGTTCATTATATCTAATACTTCGTTCACTTTCGACACGATTATATCTTTCGACAGCTTCTTAATGCGAAGGCCGTATGCAATATTCTCAAATACATTCATGTGCGGAAACAGCGCATAGGATTGAAACACCATCGTGCAATCGCGCTGATTAGGAGGAATATCGTTTACTTTTTCATTGCCAAAATAAATATCGCCCTCAGATATTTCCTCAAACCCGGCAACCATGCGCAGCGTCGTCGTTTTGCCGCAGCCCGATGGGCCAAGCAGCGTAACGAATTTTCCCGCTTCGATTTCAAGATTGACATCGTTTACGGCGTAGTTTTTCGTTCCTTTATCCGAATCGTAATATTTATAAATGCTCTTCAGGCTAACTGTCTTTGCCATAATAAGTCCTCCTATTCGTGCCGCTGAGCCATTTCACCAGCGTATTCAGCAATACAAGCGCAAACGCCATAATGATAATCAGCAACGTACAATAAGCGCTCGCAACGCCGATCCGCCCGTTCTCAACCTGCGCCATTATCGATGCCGTGATGAGATTGTACTTGGCGGAAATAAGGAATATGACCGCGCTCATTGCCGTCATGCTTTTGACAAAGCTGTTAACTAGCCCGTTGAAAAAGGCTGATTTAATAAGCGGCAGAACGATGCTCGAGAACACCTTAGCGCGCCCTGCTCCCAAATTCGTCGCCGCCTCTTCGATGCTAGGGTCGATCTGCTGCAAGGCGGTTACCCCTGAACGAATGCCGACCGGCAGCGCCCGAACGACGAACGCAGCTACGATAATAATCCCTGTGCCCGTTAGCGCCAGCGGCGCTTTATTGAACGCCAGAATGTAGCCGATACCGATTACTGTGCCTGGAACGGCAATGGACAGCATGCTGACCGCTTCCAGCGTTTTCTTGCCTCTGAATTTCGTGCGCACGATTAAGTATGCGAAAATCATCCCGAGCAAGCCTGCGATCGGCGTAGCGACAACAGCCAGCTTAAGCGTGTCGAATACCGCTTTCTGACCCAAATTGAATACATATTTGTAATGGTCGAGAGTAAAGCTGTTGTTGATACCCCATAGCTTAATGAAGGAGCCGACCGGAACGAGCGCATAGAACGCGATGACGACCACTGTTATGATCATGCAAGCCGCGAACAGAAGGTTTTTGACAGCGCCGCTCTCGATCATTCTGCGTTGGCCTGTCGGCTTGCCTGTTACCGTAACATAGCTTTTTTTGCCGACCCAGAAATTTTGCAAAATGTAGACGATGATCGTAATCGTCAGAAGCAGCATCGCAAGCGCAGCGCCAGCCTGCATATTGTAGCTGCCCACCGCCTGCAAATAAATTTCACGCGCAACGGTCGAGTAGTTGCCCCCGATTGTCATCGGGTTGCCGAAATCAGCCAGCGATTGGACAAACACAAGCAAGAAGGCATTGGCGATGCCGGGTACAGAGAGCGGCAGCGTTACGGAAATGAACGTTTTCCATTTGCCGGCGCCCATATTTTGACTCGCTTCTTCAAGCGAAGGGCTAATCGAACGCAACAGTCCGGAAAGAGTAAGAAATGCGATCGGGAAAAAGCTTAGCGTCTGTACGAGCACAAGCCCGTGCAAGCCGTAAATATTCGCATTTTCAAATCCGAACAAATGTTTAGTTATTAATCCTTGCTTACCTAGCAATAGCATTGCGGATAATGCGATGACAAAAGGCGGTGAAATAACCGGTAAAATAGCGATAGCGTTAAACAGTTTTTTGAACGGAATTTTCACATAAGCAAATGTGTAAGCGAACATATAAGCAATAATGGTGGACAAAGTCGCCGAGATTGTAGCCAGTACGAGAGAGTTGGTCAGGGAGCGTGAAAGCCCCCCGCCAGACAATACCCTCTTATACCCATCCATCCCGATTTGCCCATCATTCATAATGAAGCTTGCTTTAAAGATTTGAAACAATGGGAATACGATGAAAACGATTAAGCAAAGCGATACCAGCACGATCAAAATCGGCAGGAGCGGCTCGCGCTTGAATCTTTTGAACATCGCGCTCATACAAGCTCTCTCCTCTCAGGATGGGAATACAAGGTTTTACTTGTTAACTTCTGCGTTCCATTTATCGATGATGCGCTGGCGCTGCGAGCCTGCGTCCGCAACATCGTAGTCGATCAGATTGATTTGGCTCATATCAACCGCTTGCTCCGGACCTACAGCTTCTGGGTTCGTAACGTTTTGGAAGCTGCCCACTGTTTTGCCCAGCTCTTGAGCGGAAGTTCCAAGCGCCCAGTCAATAAAGGCTTGAGCCAAATCTTGGTTTTTGGAATTTTTAATAATGCCGATGGAGCCTGTTTCATAGCCGGTGCCGTCTTCAGGGAACGTAAGTACCAGATTGTCATAGCCTTCTTCTTGGTACTTGATAATGTCATGCGCGAACAGAATGCCGATGCCAGCTTCGCCTAAGCCAACCATGCGACCAGGAGCGGAGCCGCTTGTTGTGTACTGCTGTACTTGCGGATGCAGCTGCTTCAAGTAGTCGAAACCTTTTTCTTCATCGCCGAAAACTTTCAGAATGCTGTAGATCGCTGTGTAAGCTGTACCGGAGGAAGCCGGGGAGGCCATTACGATCTCGCCTTTAAGTTTCGGATTTAGGAGGTCGTTCCATGTTTTTGGAGCTTCCAGGTTGTTCTTCTCAAGGAACTCCTTATTGGATGCGATGCCGACTGCTCCGACATAAACGCCAGTCCAGTAACCGTTAGGATCTTTGTACTTTGCATCGATTTTCGCTGCAATCGGCGATACGTACGGCTCCAGCAAATCTTCTTCTACAGCTTGCACAAATGTGTCCGCCGGCCCGCCGTACCATACGCTAGCTTGCGGGTTGTCTTTTTCGGCGCGGACCTTCGCCAAAATTTCGCCTGCCGACATCCGGATCATTTCCGCTTGGATGCCTGTTTCCTTTGTGAACAGCTCGATCGCCTTCATCGCATGATCCTCTTGGAATCCGATGTAAACCGTCAGCTTGCCGTTGTTTTTCTTCGCTTGCTCGGTAGCGGCCGGTTTATCCGTGCTGTTCCCGCCAGTGCTGCCTGTTCCTTCATTCGATGTTCCTGCGTTTGATCCGCAGCCTGCAAAAAGTGTCGCGGTAAGCGCGATTGTCGCCATCTTGCCGATCCATGATTTTTTCATTGTCGTGTGACCTCCTCTATTTGTTTGAACATGTCTAATTATATTGGACACGCTTACATAACTGTTAGATTAACGTTTTGCCGTTTCGTTCGGCAGAAAACTATACAAAAAAAAGGACGCGCCGGCATTAGCAGGAGCATCGTAGCAACGAGTGAATCCAGCTTCATTTCTCATGAACCTGAATTCACTAATTCCGCGTCCCTTCGTGCCTCGCATACTTAATAATGAACCAAAGTTCACTCTCATCTCTTGCTCCTTAAAACAACAAAAAGGCCAACCAGACTTCTGGCTGACCTAACAATGCGAAAAGACCGCCCATTACAGGCGGTCTTCTCTTGATCCTAATCCCCCAACCAGCATTGTGGAAGCGGTTGGCGCTACTGTTTAATTGCTTAACGGCAAAGGAGGGGTATGGGTGGAGGAGTTTACGTTCGCCTTTCAACGTCGTGTTCCTACCTAATATTCCAATCAGAGGAACACGATGTTGAACCGCGACCGGAATCCATACCCCTCCAAAAAGACGTAAAAAGCAAGTATAAATTTCTAACTAAACCACTTCATCACCGCATCCACAATGATCCCCATCACCGAGAAGTCGATATCCGCGAACGTAACCCGCAAATACCCCAAATTAGAAAGCAGCGGCACGAGGAACACAGGCAACATGCTCATGACGAAGCCATGCAGCAGCGACGCGATGACGAGCCCTCTCTTGCCGCCCATATGGTAGGCGATAACGCCCGCCGCCCCACCGGAGAAAAAGTTCGGAATAACGCCCGGAATAATGACGGTATATTGCAGCTGCATCATGACCGCCATTGCGACAAATCCGCCGGCAAAGCTAAGCAGAAAGCCTGTAACTGCCGCAATCGGCGCGTAGCTGAACAGAACAGGGCAATCAAGCGCCGGAATGGCGCCGGGCACGATGCGGTCGGCGATTCCTTTGAATGCCGGAACGATCTCAGACAGCATCATCCGCACGCCTGCCAATACGATATAACAGCCGCCTGCGAACCAAGTCGCTTGAATGATGGATACGACAATAAAATGCCGTCCGGCGAACATGCTTTCAATGCTGCCCGTCGGCGAAAAAACGCTTGCGCTTGCAAACAGCAAAAATGTAAAGCCGAAAATAACGACCATATGATCTTGAAACAAGCTGCTTAGCTTCGTTTTTTTCAAAGGAGGCCGCTCCGTCTGCCGCCTTGGCTTAACCAAGCTGCCTACGAAGCCGCTGAGCAAGTAGCCCAAGCTGTTGAAATGCGCAATCGCCAGCTGATCTCCGCCGACAACCTTGCGCACGTATCGCTGAGAGATCATCGGCGATGCCGTCATTGCTGCTGCCAGCAAAACGCCGCCAATCAGCATCGTTTGCCAGGTTGCAAGCGAGCTGGAAATGAGCAGCGAGGCAAGCAAGGCCGACATGAACAGAATATGGTGACCGGCAAGAAAAATGTATTTTGCAGGCGTGAAGCGGGCAATCACCAAATGGACGATCATACCGACCAGCATAATAACGGCCATTTCTTCGCCATAGTTCATCTGCGCCATCGCTGTAATCGTCTCGTTATGCGGAATAATCCCGATAATTTGAAAGCTGTTTTGAATGACGGCGGACATATTCGACAAGGAGGAGCCTGTCTCGTTCGCGCCGATCTGCATGAGCTTGAAGCCGATCATCGTTTTGATCGTGCCGCTCATTACCTTCTGTGCAGGCTGCTTCTGAAGCAGCAATCCGATAAGCGCGATAAATCCTAGCATCAGTGCAGGTTCACCCAAAATGCCGTTGCTAAACCATTGCGATGCGTTCATATTCATTCACCTTACTCCGTTTCGGCCAGCCATTCTTGAAAGACCGTGCTTTTCAAAAGCTCGTTCTTCAAATATTGACGATCCATAATATCATCCAATCCGATTATTTCTACATTTCCGGCGTCTTCTATGGAGTCCATAATATACGAGGAGCAGACGATCAGCTTCGCATTATGCGCTTTCAGAGAAGTAACGTCGGTATGCTCGACGGACACCTGCACATCCAATTCTCTCATGAGCGCTTCAATATTCAATCTGATCATTAGGCTCGTACCAAGTCCGCTGTTACAAGCAACGATAATCTGTTTCATTGGCCCTCCTTGTTATGCAAGCGCTCCCAAACCTCGTTAGGGTCGGTCGCGGATTTCAAATATCGAATAAATTCCGCATCGTTCAGCGCTTCAAGCAATGCGCTTAAGGCGGCTATATGCTTCTCTTTGTCAACAGCCGCAAGAGTAATCATGAGCCAGACCGGATGCTTCGACGGCCCAAAAAGGATCGGTTCCTTGAACGTAACGAAGCTGAACGCCGTCTTCATCACATCCTCCGGCATGAACGCATGCGGAAAATAAACGCCAGCGCTTATCAAGAAAGAATGCTTATTCATATTAATCATATCGACAAGCTTCTGCTCATAATGAACGCCGGAAGCACCTCTAGCCGTAAGCAGCCCGCTGCCGTAACGAAGCGCGATTTCCCAGTCTGCTCCTTCATATTGAAGCTTTATGGATCCGGGCGGCAAAAGCTCGCTTAACGTATAGCCTTCTTCATTTTCCCGAACGATTCCTCCTTGCAGGAAAATAAGCAGATCCTCCACGAGCTTGTTGCGGTTATGAATAGATGCGCTGCGCTCAACAATCCTAATCATATCATTTACGGATTGGATTGCTAGAGCGGCAACATTTTCCGCCTTATACGTAATGCCGAAAAAATTCGCGATATTTTGCTGATCCTTGGCCGTGAGCAGCGGCGATACTTTCAGCCATGGCATCGGGATCGAATGGCCGATATCGATTGTGGACAGCACCGCATCGGTATCAAACGGCGTTAGCTCAGCCGAGTCCTTATACGAGCAAGTGCGCACTACTTCAAGCTGCGGAAAAATATACGACAGCCGCTGCTTGATTAAGGCCGATGTTCCGATTCCTGAGCCGCACACGATAATGACTCGCTTGTTCACATTCGTAACCTGCGGCACGATGCCGCTGGCGATATGAAGCATGATATAGCCGATCTCATCGCGCCCGAACGTTATGGACATGTTGCTCATAACCTCATTGACGACGCGCTCCAGCACCTGCAGCAGCGAGCCGTACTGCTGCTCCAGCTGGGCAAGCAGCGGATTTTTGGATTGCAAATTAAATTTGGCGCGATAGACGGCCGGCTTAAGATGAATCGACAAGCCTTGCACAGCCTGTTCGGAAAGCTTGAGCCTGTAGCCGAGCTCCTCCTCCGTCCGCTCGATAATTTCCTCGGCGAGATTAACGAATACTAGATCTTTAACCGGCATTCGCTGCTTTTGAGCGCCCAGCATATGCTGCGTAATGTAACCGATTTCGGAATCGGGCAGATTTACGCCAAAATGCAATTCAATGTTCGGGGTAATATGCTGTGCGATAAGCGTATACATCTCGGTCTTCTGCAGCTCTGCCAGCAGATTTCGATCAATTTCAATCGAATGGTTATGCTTAATTCGTTCCATCGCCATCAAAATGTGCAGCGTCACGGTCGTGTAGCCTGCATCGGCAAATTGAATCTTCATCATGCCTTCAAGCTTTTGTATCGCATCAAAAATCGCTTCGACATCCTCTGCCTTGAACCAAATGTTCAGCGCCGTTATATTCTCGGCGCTCTCCTCGCTGCGGTCGAACATGTAGCGAAGCAGCTTGTCCTCTGTTATCTCCGCCCGAAGAAGCTCCAAATAAGCGCTTCGCATCGCATATTCGCTGCCTTCGACAGTCAGAATGCCCCGCTTCTTATGCAGCAGTAATCTCCTGCGCTCCAGCCATTCTTTAATTTCATTCAAATCTGCGAGCAGCGTGCTCTTGCTGATCCCATAATCCTCAATTACCCCGTCCATGAATACGTTATTTTCCTGAAGCAGCAGCTTGAGCAGAAGCGTTACGCGCTGCTTGGCGTCCATGTACACCGGCCGCTGGCCTATTTCTTTCTTCAGCATATGCAGCTGCTCCGGCTCGTGCAGAAGCCTGACTCCTTTCACGCGATGACGGTCAAGGATGACCTTATGCTCCCTTAGCCAATCCTCCAGCTTCAGCAGATCATGGCGGACCGTGCGATCTGATATGCTGTATATTTCGCTAAGCTGCTGCAATGAAATGTAATCGTCAGTTTCCATAAGCTGCTTGAGAATACGCTGCTGTCTGCTCGTAATCATCGAATTCACCCGAGTTCTCATAAGAATTGAAAAAAACTTTCATCACACAGCAAAAGCATACTGAATGATGAAAGCTCCTTCATAATTATTCATCTATCTCATTTTCTTCAAGCTGCAGCCGCTTCGCTTCCAAATATTGCTGCGTAGCGCGGTCGCGCTCGCGGCCTTTGTCCTTCAAGCGCTCGATTGCAGGTTGAATAAGGATATCTACTTCCTTCTGAACCGTATAGGCCAGATCGTAGCGGTTCTGCGATTCCAAAAACGAACCTACTTCCATTAACGCATTATAACGGTCCAGCTCATCTCTCGTCAACAAGCCGCGAACTTGCACGCTGCAGTGGCGCATTACAGAAACTTCCCTTTGCGGAGGACGAGCGGAATGCCCCCGATAATGAACAAATAGCGAAGATCGATCAGTTTTTTCAGCCAAGCAGCTACGCGGCCTTTATATTTTTTGCCGAATGCGACTCCGATCGCTTCTCCCTTGCCAAGCGACGCTACTGTTCCTTTGTTGCTGAATGCAAATGTCTTAAGCGGCTGGTTGCGGATCGACGCGACTAAATTATGCGCGCAAACGACGCCTTGCTGCATAGCGATTTGCGCAGTTGGCGGATACGGGCGTCCTTCTGGATTAAACATAAGCGAGTTGTCGCCTACGACGTAAATATTTTCCGTGCCCGGTGCGCGCAGGAACTCATCCACCTTCACGCGGCCTCGCATCGTTTCGAAGCCGGCGTCCTCGATTAGCCGGTTGCCGCGAATGCCGCCCGTCCAAATGACGGTAGCCGATTTAATTTCTTCGCCGTCGCCGACAACGACGCCCTCTGGCGTGCATTCCTTGATCGCTGTGCCAATACGGAACGTCACGCCCTTCTTCGTCAATACGTCCATTGCGTATTCGACAAGCTCGGGATCGAAGCCTGGCAATGCAGTAGGCGCAGCCTCGATATTATACAGCTTCACAAGCGATGGCTCGACGTCGAATTGCTTGCAAAGACTAGGAATTCGGTCAGAAAGCTCCCCGATGAACTCGATGCCGGTAAAGCCCGCTCCGCCGACGACAAAAGTCAAATAATCGGTGCGGTGCGGCTCGCGCTTATAACGCGCAAATTGATATTCAATATGCTCTCGAATTAAGCGCACCGAGTTGATGCTGCGGATATTCATCGCGTATTCGCCAAGGCCGGGAATGCCGAATGTCTCTGGCTCTCCGCCAAGGCCGATAACCAAATAGTCATACGACAATGTGCCGTCCTCGAGAATTACCTTCTTATCCTGCGGACGAATTTGAACGACAGTCGATTTGACGAAATCGATTTTGAACTCATCGATCAGCTTCGAAATGTTCACGCGCGCATTCTCGGGATTGTCTGTCCCTGCCGCCGGCATATGCAAATGGGTAGTAATGTAATGGTAGTCATGCTTGTTGACAAGCGTTACATCCGCCTCGTTATAATTCAATTCCTTCTGTAGGCGAAGCGCGGTCAGAATACCGCCGTAGCCTGCCCCCAGAATGACAATTTTGGGTATATTGCTCATCGTATGATCCCATCCAATCCAATTAATTCATATATTTATGTTGTGAAAAAAGACACATGACTGACCGTATATATAGGATTTCGTATATTTAGCTTTAAAAATAAAAATGAAGCAAGGCTGGAGCTATCGACAGTTTTCGCTATATTATGCATACGAACTCAAACTTTACATACATCAGAAATATTACATAGTTTTCAATAAAAGTTCAAGGGTAAAATGTACGAAATTGTTTAGAACACTATACAAATAACGCATTTCCATTCCTTCCAGCAAAGGGCTATAATAGAAATCATACTTGATCATATGGAGGTGCTGCAATGTCACATATACAACCATCCCAAAATACTGTAGATATCGCTATTATCGGCGGCGGTCCAGCAGGATTATTCGCTGCATTTTACGGCGGTATGCGCCAGGCTTCAGTCAAGCTTATTGAAAGCATGCCGCAGCTTGGCGGCCAACTTTCTGCGCTGTACCCCGAGAAATATATATATGATGTAGCCGGCTTCCCAAAGGTGACTGCTCAAGAGCTTGTCGATCGATTGATCGAGCAGGTTGACCGGTTCAAGCCGGACGTTTGCCTGGAGGAGAAGGTTGTTAATGTTATCAAGCACGAGGATCGCTTATTCGAGATCGTTACCGATAAAGCCTCGCATTTTGCAAAAGCGGTCATCATTACCGCAGGCGTAGGCGCTTTCGAACCGCGGCGTCTTGATTTGCCGGAGGCAGCCAAATACGAGGGCCGCAATTTGTACTATTTCGTGGGCGACCTGCAGCGTTTTCAAGGGAAGCGGGTGCTGCTGAGCGGAGGCGGCGATTCGGCAGTCGATTGGGCGCTAATGCTTGAGCCGATCGCGAAGAGCGTTACGCTTATCCATCGCCGCGATAAATTTAGAGCCCATGAGCATAGCGTCGAAAATCTGATGAAATCTTCCGTCAACGTTATTACGCCAACCGAAATTACCGCATTGCACGGCGATCAATCCATTGCGAGCGTTACACTGACTAATGTGAAATCAGGGGAAACGACCGACCTAGAGGTGGATGCCGTTATTGTCAACTTCGGCTTTGTCTCGTCGCTTGGCCCAATCGCCGATTGGGGCATAGACATACAAGGCGGATCGATCGTTGTCGATACCCGCATGGAAACAAGCATTCCAGGCATCTTCGCAGCAGGCGACATCACAACCTATCCCGGAAAGCTGAAGCTTATCGCTGTCGGTTTTGGCGAGGCGCCTACGGCAATCAACAACGCCAAAGTGTACGTCGATCCTTCCGCTAAGCTGTCTCCCGGGCATAGCAGCAATATGAAGCTCTAATCGCATCATACCGCAAAAGGCCGCAAGGAAAAAACATCCTGAGGGCTGAAGCAAACAAATGGGTATCCTAACCTTGGAAAAGACTAAGCTTTAACCGCATAACAATGCGGCAAAGCGCCAAGGAGGATACCCTTATATTTTGTCCAGTATGCAACGGAATGGTGGATCTGCAGGCTATATGCCCAAGCTGTCTGAGCCTGGCTGAAGATTGCGGGCGCGATGAGGATTGGAGCGGCCCCTATTCCCCTTACGAGCCAATTGCAGAATATCCGGCTATACAAATGATCGACTTCTCCGTGACGACAAACTGTAAGCATGCCATTTACTGCAAAGCTTGCAATCTAACCTCAGACGTGCTTATCCAGCTGCTTGGCTAAGCAGTCTTTTGTCCCGCAGTGATATGGGGAGTAATCCCTCTACGTTTCAGCTCATTAGCAAGCATACGTATAAATTCAACGTCCAGATGCAGGCGTACAGCAGAATGATAGGAGTCCAATAAAAGCTCATCAGAAAGTATGCGCATCATCAAACACCCCTCTCTACCAAAGTATGGTTATTTCTACTTCATAGTAGCATGGGCTAATAGAATCGACAATATATACACTTATACACATAATTATGTGGATATAATGTTAATGTAATGTGAATACACGTCGAAAAGCGCGGTTTTCTAAAGGGGATAATGTGGATACTTTTATCCACAGCCTTGTGTGTAGCCTTTTCCATAAAAAACTTTAATAGGAATCTATCATTCTAACAATAGAATAATTTAATGCAATTATTGATTAGCCCAATTAAGCATAACCCCTTATTGCGGTCTTGTGTTCACTTCCAAAATCCAGATGTTCCCTTGTTTATCGATGCCGTAATCGAAGCCCAGCTGTCTGACGCCGGGAATTTTTTCTTCCAATGTTCGTGTAGCGTCCACCGTCAGCCTGCGCATCTCCTTTTTCAGCTTCGATGCATGCTCCGGAGAAAAGGAACGGCTGAGCCCTTGCTTGCCCTTCACCATCGTTCCGCCCCTGCACAAATTCGTTACAAACAGTCCGGGACGAGCGATTCTTCCGACAATGGCGCGATATTCCCAGCTCTCACCATCCTTCACGTATTTAACCCGGTAGTCGATAGGCCTGCCGTCAACCGTTGCAAGCTGAATGCCCTTCTGTATTAAGTATGCTCGTCCCTTGCGTAGCTTGTTAAGCGAAGCTACTAAAGCTGAAAATGATTGGGTATGCACAATCTTCGAATAGTACATATACGAGTAGTTTTTCGATTCCGAAGTCACTTTAATCACACCGTGACCGCCGGCGCCGACAATCGGTTTTATGACAACCATCCCATGCGCTTTCAGCATGCTTTTCAAATTTTCGCCATTAAATCGTTTCGTTTCCGGAATATGATTAGCTACATCCGGATTCGACAGAAGCGCCGCCGTTTTTACCCATTTGCTTGCAAGCTGCTTTCCCTTTAATTCGCCCATATTAGAATAGCTCCTTTCCTGCCGTTTCATCCATAGCATATGCCGGAGCACCGGACATCTCTTGGATGATTAACGGAGGCAAGGAGCCCTTTCCGAGATTTAAACTTTTAAATTACTAGAATTGGAGTAACCGTTCCGCACTGCTTTTAGTTGTCCTCACGCTTTTCCAATGCTGCTTTCAATGCGTCAGCAAGTCCTCCGGACAAGGATACATTATCGCTGTACTGCTGGATCATCTGCTGACCCTGCTTGCGGCCCGCGCGCCCGCCGCCGGCTTTGTCGCCAAGCATTTCAATCAGATTGCACGGGCGGCACTGCGCATATTTGCCAGCCTTGCCGTCGCGGATTTCCATCTTTTTATGGCATTGCGGACACCGCTTATTCGACAGCTGCGGCTCGGCTGCACGGCGGTAGCTGCACTCGCGGTCGGAGCACACGAGCATTTTGCCGCGCTTCCCTTTTATTTCAAGCAGCTGCTTGCCGCATTCCGGACAATGGGAATGCGTCAAATTATGCGGCTTATATTCCTTCGTTTCCCGTTTCACTTCCGCTACCCATTTCATCGCTTGGTCGCGAATGCCGCGCATGAATGCAGCCGGATCGCCTTTGCCCTTCGCGATGCGTTCAAGCTCCATCTCCCATTTCGCCGTCAATTCCGCGCTCTTCAGCTCATCGACGACGAGCTCGATAAGCTGCTTCCCTTTCCCGGTCGGCACTAGCCGGTTGTTCATCCGTTCAATCGTATCGGTTGAAAGCAGCTTTTCAATAATATCCGCGCGGGTAGCCGGAGTTCCAAGGCCGTGCTTCTCCATCCGCGTCAGAAGCGTCGCTTCCGTATAGCGTAGCGGAGGCAGCGTGCGCAGCTCCTTGACGGATGCGGCTTTGACCGGAAATGACTGCCCTGCGGCAAGAGACGGAAGCAGCTGCGATTTCTGCTCTACGCGATCACGCGCACCGCCGCTATCGCTTTCATCATCGTCCTCGTCCGGCTCTGCGGAACTGTTCTGATACAACTCCTTCCAGCCTTTATCCTTCTCTACCTTGCCTTTGGCATAGAAGGAATCCTTCCCGCTTGAAAGCACAACGCTTGTTTCTTCATAGCGGTACGGTCCGTAAAATAAAGCGAGGAACCTTCTAACAATTAAGTCGTACAGCTTGCGCTCATCATTGCTGAGCGCCGACAGATTCACGTATTGCTCTGTAGGAATGATGGCGTGGTGATCGCTGACGCGGCTGTCGTCGGCGATCCGCTTCGTGATGTGAAGCGGGCTCTTCAACAGCTTTCGCGCATACGGAGCGTAAGGACCAACGGCCACGCTTTCAAGCCGCCCCTTAAGCGTAGGCACCATATCGCTTGATATATAACGGGAATCGGTTCTTGGATAGGTGACGAGCTTATGCGCTTCATAAAGCTTTTGCAGCACATTCGACGTCTGCTTCGCCGAGAAGCCGAGCCGCTTATTCGCATCCCGCTGCAGCTCGGTCAAGTCATAGGCGAGCGGATGGGGCTCCGACTTTTCATTCGTGCGCAGCTTGTCTACCTTTAGGCTGCCGCCCTTCACTCTTGCCGCAACCGCTTCCGCATCCGTCTTGCTCCAAAACTTGCCGTCATGGCCGTCACGCTCGCGCCACAGCGCAGAGAAGCCGCCAAGCTCGGCCGTCACTGTCCAATAAGGCTGCGACTGGAACGCGCCGATTTCCCGCTCGCGCTCCATCAGCATCGAAAGCGTAGGCGTCTGTACGCGTCCCGCTGCAAGCTGGGCATTGTATTTAACGGTCAGCGCCCGAGTTACATTCAGTCCGATAAGCCAATCGGCTTCGGCCCTGCATACAGCCGAGGCGTATAAATTATTGTAGTCTTTGCCAGGCTTCAAGCTGGCGAAGCCATCCTTTATCGCTTTATCCGTCTGAGAGGAAATCCATAGCCGCTTGAACGGCTTGCGCCATTTGACAAGCTCCATAACCCAGCGCGCAACAAGCTCGCCCTCGCGCCCTGCGTCCGTCGCGATAATAAGCTCGCCGATATCGTTTCGTTTGCACAGCGCCGCAACAGCTTTGTATTGATGAGAGGTTTCCTTCAGCACCTTCAGGTTCATTGTCTCAGGCAAAAGCGGCAAATCTTCTAAATTCCATGTCCGATACTTTACATCGTAATCTTCCGGCTCCGCCAATGTGACCAAGTGGCCTAGCGCCCAAGTAACGACATAGCTCTGCCCTTCCATATAGCTTTTATGCTTTTGATTGCATCCGAGCACACGGGCGATTTCCTTTGCTACGCTCGGCTTCTCCGCCAATACTAATGCTTTCATTTCTTCTATCGCTCCAATCTATCGTAACGCTTGCCTCAACAAGCTTAATAGGCTATGTCGAAACGATACCATACACATGCAGTCTGCGCAACGCCTTCAAACTATGCGGCCGTAAAGCCTCAAAAAATCCCTTTCACGATCCGTGAAAGGGATTGATAAGCAAATGTTCTGTTTTATTATTTTCTACCCATTAACCTTTAGGCTTAGTAATGAGAGCCGCCAGGAAGGAGAAAATAATGGCTGCCGAAATGCCGGCGCTTGTAATTTTGAAAATGCCGGTAATGACTCCAATCCAGCCTGCAGACTTCAATTCCTCCAAAGCGCCGTGCACGAGCGCGTTGCCGAAGCTGGTAATCGGAACGGAAGCGCCGGCGCCGGCAAATTTGACGAGAGGATCGTACAAGCCCAAACCGTCGGCAACGGCCCCCAGCACGACAAGCAGCGTCATCGTATGAGCCGGCGTCAGCTTAAATGCGTCGAAGCAAAGCTGGCCGAATACGCAAATGGCACCGCCTACTAGAAATGCCCACAAAAAAATCATATCGATTTCCCTCCCACTTCAATGGATACGGCATGCGCGATGCAA
>Ga0180215_1000845_pt1 | contig 35973 bp, 41 predicted proteins | sample eDN3rd37CBELigBY_FD_128871 | JGI IMG/M metagenome (GOLD analysis project Ga0180215, IMG submission 128871) | Enriched backyard soil microbial communities from Emeryville, California, USA - eDNA 3rd pass 37_C BE-Lig BY (version 2) (version 2) | ecosystem: Environmental > Terrestrial > Soil >...
GGTGGAGATTGTGGCTTTGATTTTGAGAAAGAGAAGGAGTACTTGGTTTACGCCAATGAATCTTCCATGTATGGGGACAAACAACTTTCAACAACCATTTGTGATAGAACAACTGAAATGGCCTCAGCTCAAAAGGATTTAGCTATACTTGGGGAAGGAAAATTGCCCACAGAGCAAGTTAATCTAGAAGGGGAATTAGGAGCAGCTAGTCGAACGTTGTGGGTTCTGGCGATTGGTATAGTTGGAATTGCGGGTTTCTTTATTTGGAGAAGGAGAAGTAAATAAAAATCCCGGCATTTGACCGGGATTTTCGTTTCATTTTTATTGAATTCTTCTTCCTGCGAGAGCTTGCTCTGCAAATTGAACCAACCGTTTCGTCATTTCTCCACCAACAGATCCATTGGCCCTTGAAGTTTGATCAGCACCTAGCTGAACTCCAAATTCGGCGGCAATTTCAAATTTCATCTGATCAAGAGCTTGTGAAGATTGAGAAACAAGTTTTTGATTACTGTTGTTAGCCATATTAATCTTCCTCCTATCAGTGATTTTAAAAGCTTGTAAGATTATTAATGCCTTAAAAGGTAGGAAGATATTCAAAGAATAAACTGGTAAATAAATCCATTACCTTTTTAGAATACCTAAATAGGAGATCCACGGACCAACGTCCTCGGTGTAGCGTTTAGCCATAACGCGAACGATTTGAGAAATATGTGTTAAGTCATGAACAGCCCAAGTAGAAATAAGTTCTCTTACCTTCACGACACCAAATTCCGGATGGAATCCTGTTAACTCGAGATCTAAATTAGATTTGACGAGTTCTTTAAGCTCATTTATATTCCGCGTCCTAATCTCTTTAAACAAAACTAATTTTTGTTCGATGGAGGTTTCTTTTCCACTGGTTAAATGGGCATACCGGTCAAAAGGAGGAAAAGGCTTGCTTTCACCTTCCTGAAGAATAAACTTTAGTCTCGGGATCCAATTCGTTCGTTCTCCCTCGATTAAGTGATCAATTACTTCCGAAACATTCCATGTATTGATGCCTTCATTACATTGTAGCCAACCATCAGATAGCCCCAATAAAAACATTTCCAACGATTGCGGTGTGCGTTCTAGAATCTCAAGAGCTTCTTTTATATTAAAATTCATGTTAACAGCTCCTCTCGTGACAAGGATATAAGAAAATTATAATACAATATTCGGAAAATAAAATAAAAAAATTAGCGGATAGGGAAGCGGTTTTACCGTTTCGTTAAGAGACGACACTTCCAATAAATCCACCAATCAAAGCAAATATAAGTCCAAATAAAACCGAGGTTGAAACATAAATGACAGTTCTTTTTGTATACTGATTTTCAATCAATGTCATCGTTTCATATCCAAATGTCGAGAAGGTAGTGTAAGCCCCAAGAAAACCAATTCCAAGGAGAAGCCAAGACCAGTCTGGAATGACCTGATTAACATGTAAAACCGCAAGGAGACCAAGTAAAAATGAACCGCTGATATTGATAATCCAAGTTGCGAAGGGGAACGTTGCTGGTGTTTTTCCTGTGATCCATTTCCCCAGCAGAAACCTTGAGATCGCTCCCAAAACGCCGCCAATTCCTACAAATAACATGGTTATTTTGCCCCTCCTAATTTCGCCCCTGCAAAGGCAAAGCCGATTCCCCCAAACACACTGACGAGCACATAGAGTATCGCGAATCCTATTTGATGATGATTTATTAAATTCAATGTTTCAACGGAAAAGGTAGAGAAGGTGGTGAAGGCACCAACAAATCCAGTTCCGATGCCGACCTTAATAGTTGGGTTAATCTGCCACTTTTTTGAGGTAATGGTGAAAAACCAAGCAAGGATGAGACAACCTAAAAGATTAATGATCATTGTTCCTAAGGGGAATCCATTCGGCGAATGGATCCATTCACCAATGGTATAGCGCAATGTGGAACCAAAGAATCCCCCGATTCCTACAGCCAAAATATTCATCGAAAGCCCTCCAGAAAGACAAACTCCTACCAGCAACTGGTAGGAGTCATTCGTCAGAACTATTTAATCATAAGTATATAGAATAGGGCAATTAAAATCTAGTTACTCTACCCTTTATTTCAGGAATTCATCCGTTGAGACCACCTTGGCATAGATTCCGTTAAGAGCACTAACAAATGCATAATGAACCTGTTCGGCGGGCACGACTTTATCTTGGTAAACTAGATCTCTCGTCGCACAGGCATCTTCAATTAGAATACATTCAAAACCGAGATCTTTTGCAGCCCTGACCGTGGCATCAATGCACATATGAGTCATCATCCCACAAATCACCAGTTTACTCACGGCACTTTCTTTTAACTTGCTCTCTAGTTCAGTATTGAAAAAGCTGTTCGGTCTATGTTTGATAATAATGGTCTCCTGATCAGATGGTAGAACGGCTTCATTGATCTTGGCACCTTCAGTGTTGGGAAGAAAGAAAGTTGCCCCTTCCTGAAGAGAAATATGCTGGACATGAAAAATATTGTCGTTATCCTGTCTGAACCGTTCAAGAATTTTCGCTGCGTTTTTGGCTGCTTTTATAGGGCTGCTTAATTCCATTCTACCTTTTGGAAAATAGTCATTTTGAATATCAATTAAGATTAAAGCTGTGCTCATTTTTTCCACCTCATCATCAAAATAAATTATAATGAAATCATAAATCATATTTAGATTTTGATCGATACCTTGGTGAAACTCTTTTATGTTAATTCATTTCACGGTGAAAGGAATTTCTATGGAACTAGATCAAATTGACTTTCAGATCCTTCGAGTGTTATCCGAAAACTCACGTATTCAATGGAAAGACTTAGGGGAACAAATCCATATGAGCGGACAAGCGGTAGGTAATCGGATTAAAAAACTGGAGGAAAACGGTGTAATTAAAGCCTACTCACTCATTATCGATGAAATGAAGGTAGGACTTCCTTTTACCGCATTTGTCATCATTCATATGAAAACAACCAATCATAATACGTTTATTGACTTTATTAAGGAGAGAAAGGAGGTAGTTGAAGCACATCGAATATCCGGGGCAGGCTGTTATCATTTAAAACTTAAAGTAACATCCCAAGATCAATTGAATCGTTTTCTAGATAAGCTTCTATTACATGGTAACTATAGTTTAAACTTATCGATTCAAGAAGTTAAACAAAGGAATCCGCTGAGTGCGGCATTAAAATAAGGGAACAAGTGAAAAACTGTAGTCATTCATGCTACCGCTTAGGTATACTGGTTTAACTGTATAAGGTCAGGAATTGTTAATCTGATGTGTAATCTACCAGCCATTCGATAAAAGGAATATACAAGATGGAGGTTTGACCCTTTTCGATGATTCCTAAAAAGGTATTAAATCGCTTAAGAAATTCTGAAGTTGAATTCCATATAGGTGGTCTTGAAAAGAGAAGCCAGGAAATCATGGATTACCTTAAGTACTATCAACTAGAGATTGAGGGAATTGAATACAACTATGGATTTACGAGATGTGTAGGGGAGAAGATCTTTGTCCAATCTTTTAAACCAGCATCACCTAAAGCAACCGTCTTTTTAATTCATGGTTACTTAGATCATACGGGTACCCTTAAGAATTTAATTAACCATCTAATAACTAGGAAATATCATGTGGTCTCGTTTGATTTACCAGGGCACGGACTGTCAAGTGGGGAAAGAGCAAGCATTGAGGATTTTTCTATGTACCAAGATGTATTGAGACATATTTTAGGGTTCTGTAATCAGGTAAAAGGGCCGTTTCACCTTATTGCTCATAGTACAGGCTGTAGCGTTGCAATGGAATATTTATTTCACCAAGATTCCATTTTTAAAAAAGTAATCTTTATTTGCCCTTTGATCAGGTCTAAGTCGTGGCACCTTTCTAAATTGGGATATGTGTTGTTCAGTCGATTTCTTAACAATATTAACAGAGTCTTTAGACAAAATAGCTCAAATCCCAGCTTTCAAGAACTTGTTCGAAACGATCCTCTGCAGAATCGGAAAGTTGCATTAAAATGGATTGGGGCTTTAATTGACTGGAACAAATCATTGATGGATCGACCTGTGGTTCATAATGAATTATTGGTTATTCAAGGGGACAAAGACAGTACGGTAGATTGGAAATATAATCTTCAATTTATTAGGAATCTATTTCCGAATAGCGCGATATTAATCATAAATGGTGGGAACCATCAATTGCTAAACGAGGAAGAAACGATCCTTGAAAAGGTACTTTTGAAAATAGAAAATTATATAAAGTAGGTAGGTCCCGTTAGAGAAAAATATTTTCATTACGGGACCTCATCTCTACAGCGTATAACAACTTAAGCTTGCGGGTTTAACTCTAATTCCACTTTAATTTTGATGTCTTTACCAACTAGTACGCCACCTGTTTCAAGGGCTGCATTCCAAGTTAGGCCAAATTCTTCACGATTTATTTTTGCTTCTGCTTCGAAACCATATACTTCTACGCCCCATGGGTTTGTACCTTTACCTCCAAACTCTACCTCAAATGTTACTGGTTTTGTTACGTCTTTAATGGTTAAGTCACCTGTTACTTTGTAATCATCACCATCTTTTGTAATCCTTGTTGATTGAAAATCGATGGATGGGTAGTTTTCTATATCAAAGAAGTCAGCTGATTTAAGGTGATTGTCACGATCTTCGTTGCGTGTGTTAATACTGCCAACATCAAATTTGAATGCGATCTTTGCTGTAGTTAGGTCTGTTAAATCTGCTGCTTCAACATCCGCAGTATAGGCATCAAATTGCCCTTTTACCTTTGATACCATCATATGTTTTACTTCAAATCCAATTTGTGAATGGGATTGATCGACTGTCCATTTTGCCATTTTATAATGCCTCCTGTATTTATCTCAATTTAATTTATCTCTAATTCGAGATAAACATATCATGGATAGGTTTTAGTTGTCAATACTTTTTCGTGAAATACGTTCAAAGTTGACAACGGAAAATAATTAATTATATAATTGCCTCTAATTTGGGATATAAAAGAGGAAGGGTAGTTATGGACAATCAAAACAAAAATCAACAGGATGAAGAATTGTCTCTAAAGTTATTTGTAGTATTGACACGGACTTTAGAAGCAATAAGAAGACGGGTGGTAGAAGATATAAAGTGTTTAGGTCTAAACCCAACTGAATTTGCTGTTCTTGAGTTTATATATAGTAAAGGTGATCAACCCATACAAAAAATCGGTGAAAAGGTGTTGATTGCTAGTAGCAGTATTACCTATGTCGTAGATAAATTAGAGAAGAAAAATTTATTAAAAAGAAAACCTTGTCCCAATGATCGGCGTATCACATATGCATCAATAACAACAGCTGGAAACGATTTAATGAATGAAGTCTTTCCCAAACATAAGCAAGCGATTCAGGAAATATGTGCTGGTTTAGATGTAAATGAAAAAAAGATGATGATTGAACAATTAAAGAAATTAGGATATTATGCGCAGGGATTATAAATTTTTTTAAGTAATTATCTCGAATTCGTGATATTAATTGAATCGATGGTTCCTAGAAAATGTATCTACTCACAGGAGGCGCTTTCGGGCCTCCTACCCGTTGAGTTGCTCCAAAACTTCTCTCCCGAAATTGGCCTTTCCAAGCCACAACGACTCCTAAAAATCATAAAAAACCTAATTGATAATGAATATTGACAAATGTCTAAAAAATAATATAAATTGAGATTATTAGTTTTATATTGGATCCAATTATCCAAACATCCATAACTGATTGATAATTATTGATTATTAAGAGGTGATCAATTTGCTGCCGTTGGAAGGTATAACTGTAGTATCGCTAGAACAAGCTGTTGCTGCGCCTTTTGCAACAAGACAACTCGCTGATCTAGGTGCTCGGATCATAAAAATTGAAAGACCGGAAGTTGGAGATTTTGCACGGGGGTATGACAATACTGTCAAAGGGATGTCTAGTCATTTCGTTTGGCTGAATCGTTCCAAAGAATCATTAGCATTAGATTTAAAAGAGGAAGAATCAAAGCAAATTTTAGAAACATTGCTTTCAAAGGCAGATGTCTTTATTCAAAATTTAGCACCAGGTGCTGTTGATCGGTTGGGGTTTAGTCCCGATGTTTTAAAAGAAAAATTTCCTCAATTAATTATTTGCAGTATATCTGGATACGGATCATATGGGCCTTATCGTGATAAAAAAGCCTATGATTTGCTTGTTCAATGTGAAGCAGGATTATTGTCTATCACCGGGACAGAAGAACACCCCTCCAAATCCGGTATCTCAATCGTTGACATTGCGACAGGGATGTATGCGTATGCCGGTATATTGACTGCACTGCTTACCCGCTATAAAAGTGGAAGGGGTACAGTAATGGAAGTATCCATGCTGGAGGCAATTGGTGAATGGATGGGGTACCCCGTTCACTACTCCTCTTCAGGAATAGAACCGAAACGTACCGGGGCAGATCATGCAACGATTTTTCCATATGGACCATTTAAAGCTGGAGATCAAAAATCGGTCTTTTTAGGCATTCAAAATGAGCGAGAGTGGGGCCGTTTTTGTAAAGTGGTGTTAAATTCTCCTGATTTAGCTATGGATCCACAATTTAATTCCAACGCGAAACGGGTAGAAAACAAAGAGCTGCTCAAAACGATCATTCAATCGGAATTTAAAAAGTTTACCGCATCTGAAATCATTGATCGACTGGAAGAGGCAAAAATCGCTAATGCCAGAATGAATACCATCACAGATTTTATTCATCATCCGCAGCTCCAGGTAAGAAATCGATGGAGAGAAGTAGATTCCCCAGTAGGACCAATCCAGATGTTAATACCTCCTGTGACTTTTGAGGAGATCGATTTTGTTATAAAACCTATCCCAAAGGTGGGAGAGCATAATGAATCCATCCTTAAAGAGATCGGATGGAAAGCAAAAAGAAACTAGAAAAGGGATGGTTATGAGTAATCAGTTTGATTTAAAGTTAGCTCAAGGTAACATGTATACACTTCCTGACCGAGTGTGTCAGGCATTGCGACAGGCTATTTTAAAAGGAGTATTTGCTCCGGGGGAACGAATCGTGCAGGAAGAAATCGCTAGTTCTTTAGGTGTCAGTAGAATGCCAGTAAGAGAGGCCCTTCGAAAGTTAGAAGTCGAAGGATTGGTTCAAATCGAGCCTAACCGAGGAGCGATCGTTAAACGACTTTCCCTTGAAGATATTGAAGAAATTTATTTTCTCAGGTCAGCGCTTGAAAAAATGGCGGTTGAAGAGAGTATAAAAAAGTTACAAAAGCACGATCTTGTGGAACTGGAAAGCTTAGTTGCGATCATGGATCAAGTAGATGATGTTGATTATTTTGTAAAAACAAACATTGAATTTCATCGGTTGTTAATGAAGTATTGTGAAAAAAAACGATTAACATCCTTTATTGAAACATTATGGAACGGTTTTCCGCAACAAACCCCTCACGTACTCGAAAATCAGATGAAAAAATCCAATCTAGAGCATCGTGAGATCCTTAATGCTGTAAAGGAACAGGATGTTCAAAGGGCAGCGGAGTTAGTATCATATCATATCAAGCGGACTGGGGACGCTATGGTTGAGTATGTACGCGAACAATAACGAAAGTTTAAGAGGAGGGAATGAGGATGAAAGAAAAGATTTCTAAGGCCGCAGTGGTTAGAGAATTCGGAAAAGAATTAAGTGTGGAGAATATAAAAATACCTGATCATATTGAACCTAATTCCATTTTAGTGAAAACAGAGGTTGCCTCTATTTGCGGCACGGATGTTCATCTATGGGAAGGTTCCCTCAATTTAAAGGTTGATCTCCCTGTCATTTTGGGGCATGAAATGGTGGGGACTGTCATTAAAATGGGGAACCATGTGAAATCCGACTCGATGGGTAACAAATTGGAGATAGGGGATCGAATCGTATGGGCACACGAGTCTTGTGGAAATTGTTATTATTGCTCAGTTGTTAAGAATCCTAACCTATGTGTTAATAGAAGACAATACATGTATGCAAGCTGTGAAAAGGAGCCTTTTTTATTAGGTGGCTTTTCTGAGTATGGTTACGTCCTTCCAAATGCCGGAAGGGTAAAAGTTCCCGACAACGTTACCAGTGAATTAGCCAGTTTAAGTAGTTGTGCCTTTCGCTCTGTAATGAATGCTTTTGAACAGCTTGGGAATATTGAACCCCATCAAACCGTCATCATTCAAGGAGTAGGCCCATTAGGTTTATTAGCAACCGCTGTTGCCCATCATGCAGGAGCACATCAAATTATAGCCATAGGTGCGCCTTATAATCGATTAGAATTAGCCAAAGAATTTGGCGCATCGCATACCTTTTCCTTGGAAGAGATAAGTCAAGAGGTTAGATATAAGGAAATAATGAGTTTAACTGATCATAGAGGCGGCGATATTGTCTTTGAATTCTCAGGCAACGCTCGCGCGTTTGCCGAAGGGTTAAATCTGATAGGAAAAGACGGAAGATATGTGATTGTGGGCCAGTTAGGGCAAGGAGAAGTTAGTATCCAACCTTCGATTATTACAAAGAAGAATATCAAAATATTTGGTTCTTATTCCGGAGATATTAGTCATTATTGGAAGGCCTTGAATTTCATTTCAAAAAACCAAAGCAAATACGCGTTTGAGAAATTATTAACTTCCAGATATAAACTGAGTGAAGTGACGAATGCTTTGAAGGATATGAAAACGATGAAAGAAATAAAACCGATTATTGAGTTCAGTTGAATTCAAACGAAGGGGCTTCGCAGCATCAGGTTATCAAGTTAGACATCTCAGTCATGTTACCCTTCCCTCATCAAGAAAGGGAGGGAATACACACTAGAATATTTATTTTGGGTGCCATAGTATAAGAAATTATGCTACTTTTGGGAAAGTTGGTTCATCGGGTAGAAATCTATAGTGGAGAAAATGACATAGCCGATATCATCCAATTGCGATGGTATTGGCTTTTTAACCGTTATAAGAGAAGATAATAAAAATGAATCATATTGAGGAACAAATAGTTGGGTATAAAACAGCACCTTCTTAATAAAAAAGGGTGAAAATAATCCAGAAGTTGTATAATAACAAGGGTGTGCCAACGATGGCTATAGCATCACGCAAGTGATCTAAAAAATTGAATGAATAGGAATTGAGGAGATAAAATTGAGCACAGCAACAGAACGCCAAAAAACAAATTATCTTAGAAAAGTAACAAGAGCATTAGCGGTGGTTATAGGGGCTTTTATAACAGCATACGGACTAGAAGCTGTACTGATCCCAAACAACGTTTCAGATGGGGGGGTGACAGGTCTAAGCATTGTAGGTTCGCAATTAATTGGAACTCCACTTGGAGTTTTGATTGCAATACTAAATATTCCTTTCGTATTTTTAGGCTATAAACAAATTGGTAAAAGTTTTGCTATCTTTTCCGTCCTCGGTATTGCATCACTTGCAGTAGGAACCAGCATTATGCACCATATACCTACCATTATTCAAGGTGATACATTATTAGTAACCGTTGTTGGTGGGATTATTATCGGTTTTGGAATGGGATTAGCACTACGAAATGGTGGGGCATTAGATGGCATTGATATGTTAGCCGTTCTACTCTCTCGGAATTTACCCTTTGGAACAAGTGATCTTATTTTATTCTTAAACATGTTTGTATTTATCGTTGTCTCAACAGTATTCGGCCTTCAAGGGGCTATTTTATCGGGAATTGCATATTTTATTGCTTCAAAAGTCATTCATATCGTTGAGGAAGGTTTAAGTGGCTCAAAGACATTTAAAATAATTACCAATCAACCCGAATTAATGGTTGAGACTATTCGTGATCGCTTGGGTCGTGGTGCAACCTATAATCTGGTTCAAGGCGGATATTCAAATGAACAATTTAAAGAAATTACTTGTGTTATTAACCGTTTAGAAGATAGTAAAATTAAAGAAATTATTCAGGAGATCGACCCAAATGCATTTATTATCGTATATGATGTAGCTGAGGTTAAGGGTGGTAATTTTAGAAAGCGAAATATTCATTAATGGTATTAATAATATAACTCCTTGTTAATAAACTGTTACCGTTTCGGTCATAGAATGGACATATATCTACCTTATAATAAAAAAATATAGTTTGTTCTATTCTTCATTCCTGACTTTTATTCCTGCTGTTTCAGTATGCATAGAAGTCGCTGTAATGGTTTAATACATAAGTGAGGGATCGGTATGTTTCTTAGATTCTTTCGTGACAAGGCTTTTTTGTCTCCTTCTGTCCAGAGAGGAGAACTCGAGGAAAAAGTAGTGCTTGCCCAAAAGGGTAATCAGGAGGTTCGGAACCTATTAATTCAGCAATCTACCACGTTTATATCTCAGGTAACTAGTAAAGTTTGTAAAAGATTCATTGACCCTGTCAAGGACGATGAATTTAGTGTGGCGATGGCAGCTTTTGATGAGGCAATCATGCAATTCACGCCAGAAAAAGGATGTTCGTTTCTCTCTTTTGCGAAACTAGTTATTCGACGTCGTGTAATTGACTACATACGTCAGCAAGCTAGACACCGTGGACAACTTTCGTTGGAATATTCAAGGGAAAGGGAAGAAGAATCAAGCTCATCCCTTTTAGAAGTTGGGATTTCTTTAGAAAAATATGAGTATGATCATGATGCGAGCTTACGACGAGAGGAAATCCAGCATTTTAGAGAACAATTGAAGGAATATAACATTAATCTTATGGATCTCCCAGACCGTTCACCCAAACATTCGGATGCAAGACAGAATGCCGTCCAAATTGCACGTATTCTAGCCGATAATTCACACTTAACATCACTCTTTTTAGAAAAAAGAAAACTTCCTATGAAGGAATTGATGAACCATGTAACAGTAAGCAGAAAAACGATCGAGCGAAATCGAATGTATATTATTGCTATTGTACTACTTTTAATTGATGATTATCGATACCTTCAAGGTTATATTAATCTATAAAGGTGTGCAACGTGGAGGACTGAATAAATCACCAAGATTGTTATAACAAAATTAAAATTTTTGCTGTGACAGTACTGTTTGGATTATTTTAAGGTACTGATGGAGCAAGAGGATGAATAAAAGGTGCCAAAAATAAATATCTATTAATCTCGTCTTTATACCTACTTGCTGCCATTCTTAGCGTTGTGCCCCCGCCAGCAGAATAACCTGCCATTATAATTTTAGGATCATGATAAAAAACTGGTTTGTTGGTAGTCTGTTTATCTTGGTTTGGATATTTATTGCAATATGGATATCAACCATTGCGTACCGTTATTTATTCTAATGGGGGCGTAGAAATGTTTTAGATTAATCATAGAGCTTCCTATCATTAGCTAACATTATTCTTATTCAGCAACACCATTAACTTGATTTCGTTTTTAATCTGTGTATAATGATAAACAATTGCATAAAAAATGTTTTCTAGGGTTCCGCAACCATATCGTTGGCCTGGTCCGAGAGAAAACTCACAGCTCTGACTGTGTCACGGAGGGATAAAAGCCTGGGAGATAACTGTTAAAAAGTTCTCTTAGGCTTTTTTTGTTTTTGGTAATAATAGGATTGGAGGGGGATTTAGATGAATACAAACTGGATTAGAGTATTTGTAGCAGCCTTTTTAGAAGTATTTTGGGTGATTGGATTAACTCACTCCTATAACCTTTGGACATGGACTGGGACAATTATAGCGATTATCGTCAGTAATTATTTAATGATTACATCGGCACAAGTCCTCCCTGCCGGAACGGTCTATGCCATTTTTGTGGGATTAGGAACAGCAGGTACCGTCATTTCGGAAATTCTTTTCTTTGGAGAACCATTTAAATGGGGAAAGATTCTTTTAATCATCATACTATTAATTGGCGTCATTGGTTTAAAACTAGTTACAGAAGATAAGGTAGAGAAAGGAGCTGAATCCTAATGGCTTGGTTTACTTTAATTTTGGCAGGCCTATTGGAAACATTTGGTGTTGCAATGATTAATCAATTATCTGTAAAACGAAATTGGAAAACTGTCATTTTATTGATTTTGGGGTTTGGCTTAAGCCTTGCATTACTTAGTTATTCATTGCAATTTATTCCTATGGGGACAGGTTATGCAATCTGGACAGGGATTGGTGTTGTTGGAGGTGCCTTAGTGGGAATGCTATTTTTTGGAGAATCGAAGGATTGGAAAAGGATCGTTTTCATAGCTATGGTTTTAGGTGCATCGGTAGGACTAAAACTTGTCTCATAATGAACGCGCCATGTAAGTATACTAATTTTACAATTTCCAATAATCATAATATTATTTATAGTATATATAATTATCTTACGATTAAGTGAGGAGGAAAAAAGGATGGCAACATATGCTGATCGCGCTAGCCAAGAAATAATTAAAGGCATCGAAAAAATTGATCCAAGTCACTTTATATTTATCCCTTGCAGTACCGTTGGTACTGTAATAAGTTACTTCGAAGAAAAGGACGGGCTTACTTCTTTTCCGGTGAGTCGTGAGGAAGATGGTATTGGCATTGCTGCAGGATTATCGCTTAGCGGAAAGTTGCCTGTTGTTCTTATTCAAGATACAGGTATAGGAAATTCCATTCTGGCTTTAACTACATTTGTACAAGCATACCATGTGCCAATGCTGATTCTGGTCACTCGCCGCGGAGGACTTGGGGAGATAAACTCTTCCGTTCACTATTTTTCTGAACCTCTTCCGCAAGTGTTAGATGATGTCGCGCTTAAAACCTTTCGATTAGACTACCGCGTGCCTCTCGAGGAATGGTCTACCGTGATTGCCCAAGCAGAGGCGAATGCAAGAGATACTCATCGTCCAGTCATCGTGATGTTCAACATTAAGGGGGGAGTTCAACAATGATGACACGTTTGGAGGCACTTTCCGTTATCCATAAAATGTCCGAAGGAATGCCAGTAATCTCAACCTGCGGTGCGACCTCCCGAGAATTATCGAGTTTAGGACGCCGCAACAATACCTTATATGTCGTTGATTCCATGGGGTTAACGCCATCTATTTCTATTGGTGTTAGCATGGGACTTGAGGATTCTTCTGCCAAAAAGTGCATAGGAATTGAAGGGGATGGAGGAGTGCTAATGAATCCTAATGCACTTTCATCTGCAGCATTTTTAAATCCGGAAAAATGCGTCATCGTAATCTTAGACAATGAATGCTTTGGTTCCACGGGCGGTCAGCGCTCAATGGCAACAAAAATAGATTAGGTGCAGTAGCGGAAGGGTTTGGCTTGGCGGTCTTGCGAGCAAATTCAATTGAAACGATGGAAGCAGCGATGGAAGAAGCCATTGAAAATCCAGGTCCTTGGGTGATCCATGCGCGCATTTTACCTGGCAATGTTCCTGGAACCCCATTTTTAAATCAGGATCCGGTAGTAGTAGCATATAATTTCTCGCAATTTATTCTCTCTACTAAACGAAGTAAATCTTAGGAGGGTGTTTTTACATGAATGAAAAAGAGTTAGAGCAATATCAAGATCGCTTGATGGGATTGATTCCGCCAGAGCGCATTGTGATGGTCGATATCCCCCGCTGTTCCCAAGAAGTGATTGATGCCTTCATGAACATAGAAGGCGTAACCCCCACTGTATCAGATGTGTTGGATTCTATGGGGATTTGTGGTGTGATACCAGCTAGTGTTCTTCGGCCAGTAATCACTGGGAAAAAGATTGTCGGTCCTGCTGTGACCATCCGTTACATCCCTGAGAGCAACAGTGTCGACCATGGGTATTTATACAAAGAAAAGGCAAAGCTAGCTGATCGCGATCTGTATGCTGTTGCGGAAAAAGGTGATGTTCCGGTATTTGATGCAGGAGGGCTGGCAGAGGTTTCCGTAATGGGTGGATTGTCCACAATGATTGCCCAGAAATGGGGAATGGCAGGAAATATTGTGGATGGGGGAGTTCGCGATCTTGATGTCATGCGGCGTTTAGATTATGCGGTTTGGAGCAGAGGTCAGACACCAATAACAGGGAAATATAGGGTGGAGGCCATTGAAATTAACGGACCCGTTGCCATAGCAGGAGTAAGAGTAAATCCAGGTGATCTCATTATTGCCGATGATAGCGGAGTTGTAGTAGTTCCTTCAAACCGGATCAGTGAGGTATTGGACAAGACGTTAGCAGCCGCTTCTAAGGAAGACGAAGTGGTGCGGTTAATCGAGCAAGGGGCATCCGTAAAAGATTTGAGCGCCATTTTGCCACCCAGCAAATGGTAATTAGTGAAATCTATAGCAGGGGATTACAGAATTTTATAGAAATTATTACTTATTAATTTCTATGCAATAATTTAGAAACAAAGAAAACTAAAAGGAGAGGAAAAAATGGGACAAGTGGATTTGAAACGTTACCAAATGTATATTGGTGGGGAATTTGTAGATCCATCGGATCAATCCTATATTGAAACCATCAATCCATACACGGGAGAAACCTGGGCATTGATTCCTCAAGGGAATGAAGCGGATGTTGATTTAGCTTTTAAAGCAGCTCGTCAATGCTTTGAATCTCCGGAATGGAGGTCCCTCACCCCTACCAAACGCGGGAAACTATTGCGAAAACTGGCACAGGCAATAGAAGAAAATGCAGAGTACCTGGCCAAAATTGAGACCCGGGATAATGGGAAATTATTTAAAGAAATGTATACACAATTGAAGTCTATTCCAGCCTGGTTTGAATATTATGCTGGTTTGGCAGACAAAGTAGAGGGTACGGTGATTCCGCTGGATCGTCAAAGTGTATTGAACTACACATTGAGAGAGCCCTTAGGTGTTGTCGCATGTATTACACCGTGGAATTCACCACTCCTGCTTGCCACGTGGAAATTGGCTCCAGCCATTGCTGCGGGAAATACGATTGTTATTAAGCCTTCAGAGTACACTTCGGCGTCGACCTTGGAATTTGCGAAAATATTTGATGAGGTCGGTTTCCCTAAAGGCACACTCAATGTTGTGACGGGATATGGCCATACGGTAGGAGATCTGATATCCAAACACCCATTAGCGAATAAGGTTGCCTTTACAGGCGGTGGGGAAACGGGGCGGAAAGTTGCAATGAATGCTGTTTCGCATTTTGCCAAGGTATCTTTGGAATTAGGTGGCAAAAGCCCAAATATTGTGTTTGCAGATGCTGATTTGGTTGCTGCAGAATCTGGGGTGATTGCCGGTATTTTCGCTGCTAGTGGACAGACCTGTGTTGCCGGGTCACGACTTTTTGTTGAACGATCGATTGCAAATGAATTTGTCCATAAACTTGTGAATCGAGCGAAGGAAATTAAATTAGGGGATCCAACTCTTCCGGATACACAGATGGGACCAGCAGCAACGGCAGCACAATTACGGAAAATTGAAGAGTATGTAGATATCGCCAGAAATGAAGGGGCACGAGTCCTAGTGGGGGGCGAACGTCCAACCGATCCGGAATTGTCTCAAGGATTATTTTACAAACCTACTATTTTAACGGATGTTCATAATTCGATGCGAATTTGCCAGGAAGAGGTTTTTGGTCCGGTACTAAGTGTAATTCCATTTGACAGTGAAGAAGAAGTCATCAGAATGGCCAATGATACACAATATGGGCTTGGAGCAGGAATTTGGACGAATAACTTAAAACGAGCCCATCGAATGGCTCGCTCCATAGAAAGCGGCATCGTTTGGGTGAATACCTATCGGGCAACAGCCTTTAACTCGCCCTTTGGAGGATACAAAAGCAGCGGGATCGGTCGTGAAAGTGGATTAGAGGCAATCTACGATTTTATGCAAACCAAAAGTGTATGGATTGAACTGTCCGATGAGGTAAGCGACCCCTTTTCCATTCGGACATAAAAAATTGAAAAGTGTTTTAAGTGATATGCCAAGCGCTTTTGCTTGGCTTTTTTCATGAAGCACCTATAAAAAACTTCTTATAACCCCCGACATATTTTCCTTTTTTGGGGTAGGTTAAAAGTATTAAAAGGATTATATTTTTGGGGTGGGTTTCATGAAATCGCGGAAATGGGTACTTTCTTTATTGATAGGTGTGATTTTACTTGGCGTTTGTTCTTCGGAGGTTTATGCGGAAAAGGAAATTAAAATAAATCTTTGGGAAAGAAACTTGCAGTTGGTGGATGATGGTAAGGTTCTTAAAACTTACCCGATAGGTCCAGGGACAAGGCATACCCCTTCGCCTGTGGGCATTTTTAAAATTATTGATAAAAGAAAAAATTGGTATGACGGTTTTGGTTCCAGATGGATGCACCTTGATGTTCCTTGGGGATCGTTTGGCATCCATGGGACAGATAAGCCTCATTCTATAGGTGGCTATGTAAGCGAAGGTTGCATCCGCATGTTTGATAATCAGGTGGAGGAACTTTACGATCAAGTTAAAATCGGGACAAAAGTAACCATCGATGGCCCCTTAACAGGTCATCCGGATGTCACTTACCGCATCTTGGTTAAAGGATCACGGGGAGCTCTAGTCCGCATGGTTCAGTACCATCTTCAGGCAGCAGGGTACTATAAGGGGGAATGTAATGGAGTTTTTGATGACCTGACGGAAAAGGCTGTCGCGGCCTATCAGAAGGATGAAGGAATGCCCGTTACCGCACAAGTTCATTATTCGGATTTGCTGCACATGGAAATTGTAGAATAGGGGGCTGCCACGGGGCCTCCTTTTTTTTCTGAACCGATCCTCCCATAGCCCGTCAACCACTTTTTCGCTATAATTTTGACTATACTTCCATATATCAAAAGGATTGGAGAAGATGATGTGAACACAACTGACAGTGTAGTTCCGCCGATCATCAAAGTGGATGGTTTGGTCAAGAGATACGGGGATTTCACCGCCGTTAATGGGATTTCGTTTGAAGTAAGACAAGGGGAAGTTTTTGGCTTGCTTGGTCCCAACGGGGCGGGGAAGACGACAACGATGGAATTAATTGAAGGGCTGCGAAAGCCGGATGGTGGCACAGCAATGGTTGCAGGGTTTGATACCCAAACAGAACTGAATCAGGTGAAGCAGATTATTGGGGTGCAGCTGCAATCGACCTCACTCTTTGAGTTGCTCAAAGTAAGAGAGATCATGAAAATGTATGCAAGTTTTTACGAAAATCCATTACCAGTTGACATCTTATTGGAGGACATGATCCTAACGGATAAGGCTGATTCCAGGGTGAAAAACTTGTCCGGCGGTCAAAAACAGCGGTTGGCTATTGCTCTTGCTCTGCTCAATGATCCAAAAGTGGTTTTCCTTGACGAACCAACAACAGGGCTTGACCCGCAGGCACGACGCACTTTATGGGATATTATTTTACGATTGAAGCAACAAGGAAAAACAATTGTCCTATCAACGCACTATATGGATGAAGCCCATGCGCTTTGTGATCGGATTTGTTTGATTGATCAAGGGAAAGTCATTGCTCTCGATACTCCAGAAAATCTGGTTCGCAGCCTGCAATCCGAGAGTGCCATCGAATTCCGATCGCAAGGAACAGTGGGACTTTCAGAGCAGGAATTTCTAGAGGAGTTACACCAGTTAAAAGATGTAAAGCAAGCAGATTCTAGGCATGAAGTCTACATTTTATATACCGATCACCTGCAAAGCACACTCCTGGATTTCGTGAAGTTTACAGAGGAAAAGAAGCTCCTCTTTTCTGATCTGCAAACTCGGTCGGCCACATTGGAGGATGTGTTTTTGCAAATGACAGGAAGGAGGCTGCGTGAAAAATGAGTGCCTATTTCCAATTAGTATTAGCTCAACTCCGGATTTTCTTTCGTAACCGGTCAGTTATTTTTTTCACTTTGCTTTTTCCTGTAGTGCTCATGATCGCTTTGGGATCCTTTCTGGGAAATGGGGGAGGGGTTAGCCTTTCTGCTATTCTCATCGATGAGGATCAAACGCCCGCTTCTAAGAACTTAATCCAGTCGCTCGAAAAGCAGCAAGTCATGTCCTTATCTGTAGATAACGATAAAACAAAAGCAATGGATGACCTAAAACAAGGCGATGTACAGTTCGTCTTGGTGATCCCTGCGGGATATGGCAAGGATATTGCAGAAATCGAGCAAACGGGATCACTGGCTGGCAAAAATAGCACAGAAGTTCAAGTTTTCTATGATGAAACAAATCTAACCGCAACACAAATTGGATTATCAGTGTTAAACCAATCGGTGGATAACGTAAGCAAGGGTCTTGCCCATTATAACCAATGGGTGACCATTCAGGAGCAGGGCATTCAGGCGGTGAATTTAAAGTATATTGATTTTCTTGTCCCTGGGATTGTGGCAATGATGATCATGTCGAACAATTTAAATGGGGTTGCCGCTCAAATTGCAGCTTGGAGGGAAAGAGGGATTCTTCGCCGTATGCAGAGTACCCCTTTGCGCGCTTCCACTTTTATTGCTGCTCAAATCACATCTCGACTTATTCTTAATGGTTTTCAAGCAATGATTGTGATCTTGATCGGTAGTTTGTTCTTCGGTACCCAAGTGAATGGCTCGTGGCTTCTATTGGTCTTTTTCGTGATATTGGGCACCTTAACCTTTATGTCCATCGGTTTTATTATCGCTGCCCTTGCGAAAACACCCGAAAGTGCATCACCGATTGCCGGATTTATTTCCTTTCCAATGCTATTCTTGGGTGGGATCTTCTTTCCAATTAAAAATATGCCCGAACTGTTGCAGCCGATTGTTCAACTAATTCCTATTACACATCTGTCAACTGCGTTACGTGAAGTGATGAATATCGGCGCTGACCTTTCTGTTCTGTGGCCTGAAGCTTTGTTGCTTGGAGGCTGGATGGTGGTCGCTTTTGCAGTGGCAAGTTATTCGTTTAAATGGGAGTAGTTTGGTTGATTTTGTCATAGATGGTTCGACTCCTTGCGGGAACATTAAGTAAAGGAATGTAGTACTTGAATTTCCAAGGAGTGAGCCTTTATGATGAAACGTCGTGGTATTTTTACTATTGTAGTCGCCTTTCTTTGTTTGCTAATGTTGCAGCCAGCCTTCTTGGCCTCATCAGCTGAGTCCAATCATGCTTTTCATTTTGGATTTAAGAAAAGCAAAAATGGCGGACTTGCCTCCATCAATGAAGAAGGTTTTAAGGATATTTTGCAGAATCACGGTGCTATCTTTTTAGGCGATACCAGTCAAAAAGAATTGTATCTGACTTTTGATAACGGGTATGAAAATGGCCATACCGCGAAGATTTTGGATGTGTTGAAAGAAAAGAAGGTACCCGCGACCTTTTTTGTAACCGGGCATTATATTAAAGATCAACCGGAGTTGCTCAAACGGATGGTGGCGGAAGGACATATTATCGGCAACCATTCTTGGAGCCACCCGGATATCACTACCGTTTCCAACGATAAAATGAGCGAGGAATTAAACCGAGTAAGAGATGAAGTTACGGCACTCACCGGTCAATTGGAAATGCTTTATTTGCGAACACCGCGTGGTATTTTTAGTGAAAGAACACTGGCTAAAAGTAAAGAGCTCGGCTATACCAATGTATTCTGGTCGATCGCCTATAAAGATTGGGATCCAAAGAGCCATAGAGGATGGCGTTATGCTTACGATAATGTGATGAATCAATTACATCCTGGTGCGGTTATTTTGCTTCACTCTGTCTCCAAGGATAATGCAGACGCCCTCGGCCAGATCATTGATGCAGCAAGACAGCAAGGGTATGAATTTAAGAGCTTGGATCAGATGAAGAAGAAAAGCTATTAAAGGAAAAGGCAAGTCGGGTGGCTTGCCTTTTTCAGTTTTTCGGGGGTAACTGGGGATGCGCATTTCCCATGATGTCACGAATCTGGTTAGGATGGAGACAGGTTGAGGGAAAAAGCCGGCCATGCTGTCTCAAATCTGGTTTAAACCTAGTTACTAACCCGTGTCAGTCCGAAAAGCCTTCGGATTGGGACTGAAAACGGGTACTCGCCTTGCTTCAGTCCGAAAAGCCTTCGGATTGGGACTGAAAACAGGTATTTTACCTTGCCTCAGTCCGAAAAGCCTTCAGATTAGGACTGAAAACAGGTACTCACCTTGTTTCAGTCCGAAAAAGCCATCGGATTAGACTTAAACCTGGTTGTCCGGCTTTTTTCTATCCTTCAATGGGATAAAAATTATTACTATTGTGGGAGAAAGTCCTATTAAGCCTGATGCAAATGGGCAAAAGCACCATCTAATGGGATCCTTCTTTCCGCCTGCCAAACAAATTGGCCTTTAGCAAGAGCCAAGTAACCGAAAAAGTGACCACTATAATTATCAACAGTCCTACTAGATCCCCCAGGATAAGAATCCATTCACTTCCTTTAACAGCGATCTTCTGTAACCCATCAAGATAATAGGTCAACGGGAAAATGTGGGCAACAGTGACTAAGGCTTTTGGCATGGAAATGAACGGCCATGTATAGCCGGATAAGGGAAAGGAAAGCAATGCTAAAAGCATCGATATTTGTGTTGCTTGTAAGGCATTTGGTGAAATCGCAGAAATAAGCATCCCCAATCCGATTAAACTCAAAACAAACAAAATAGTTAAAAGTAGCATCTGCCACGTTTGACCAAGGAAAGGATAATCATACCCTTTCATGAGAATCACCATCGTCGTCATGACAAGAAATACCCCTACCAAAAAATAGGGAATCGTTTTGGCATACAGCCATTTCCCTAATGGCACGGAGCCCAGCGGTTTAAACCGTACAATACTTAATGCGATAGCGAGCAGAAGCACTTGCTGAACAAGGGCACTCACCAATCCAAGCGGCATAAAAATGCTGTAGCTAAGACCTGGGTTATATAACATTCGGTGGGCAAACTGAAGGCTGAGTACACTATCGTCGGTTAAACCTTTGGCTTCTACTCGCTTGATAGCGATTTCTCCAGAAAAGGTTTGGACGATTTCATTGGCAGCATTCAAGGCGCTATTCACTACCATAATGTTACTTCCATCGATGATCGCCATCAATTCCCCGCGTTCACCTCGGGTGATGGCTTTATCGAATCCCTTGGGGATGATGACACCAATCTCAGCTTCGCCTAACTCAATCTGATGAACCAACCGATCTTCCGATCGGACTTGCTCATGAACAGAAAAAACCTCTGATGAATCAAATGCCTGCAAGATCTGTCGGCTAAGGTCACTTTGATCCTCATCGACAAAAACGAGAGGGAGCGAACGAAGTTTTCCCTGACTGTAGGCAGAACCAAAGAGAAAAGTGAAAAACAGCGGCACGAGAAGCAGGATGACCCACATACGCTTGCTTTTTAGCAAGAATGTCCATTCTTCAACGATCCAATCAGACACCATCATATATGCCCTCCTCTCGGGTGCGTTTTTTCCAGCTTTGCCAAACAAGAGTCAGAGTTGTCGTGATCATAGCAAAAGCAAGTAACGAGTACACATCTGTTGAAATTTGCCCCCATCCGTTTCCTTTTATAGCGATTTCCCGCAGGCCGTGTAAAAAGTAAGATACGGGAAGCAGATGTCCAATCAAGCTTACCCAGGAAGGCATTGCTGAAAAAGGCCAGGTAAAACCGGATAGAAAAAATGAAGGATAGACAAGCAACATGGTGATTTGGGTTGCCTGGACATTTGTTTTGGAAAATAGGCTCACGAGAAAACTAAATCCGATCAAACTCGAGATAAAAGCAAGAGCCAAGCCGAATAGAAGAGGTAGCTTACCCATAAAGGGAATATGGAAAACCTGCGTTAAGACACATAGGGTGACAACCACGTTAAATAGGCCGATTAAAAAATAAGGAATGGCCTTCACCCCGAAATGTAACCAGGGCTTCGCTCCATTTGCCTCATCTCTAGTCAGGCTTATCGTCATTCCAAGCATGGTCACGGACTGCAGCACGGTTCCGAGCAACCCGATAAGAAGATAGACGGTGTAGCTGTTCCCTGGATTAAATAGCAACCGGTAACCCATATGCATCCCGCTGCCTTGTTCCGGCGAAATTCCATTTGCCTCCAGGCGTTTCATGGAAATTCCGATGGAATAGGTTTGAACAATTTCCTGAAAACCTGAAAGCGCGCGATTGGCAATCATTAAGTTGCTTCCGTCGATGATCGCCATGACCTCTCCTTGTTTGCTCTGCGAGACGTTTTGTGATAGATGGGCGGGGAGGATGAATCCCGCATAGGCTTCACCAGATTTCACTTTGTCTATTAATTCAGTCTCGGAAGCAACGGGTCCCATCAGTTCAAACGTTTCCGATGCAGAGATCGCCTGCAGGATTTGTCCGCTGAGTACGCTTCGATCCTCATCTACGTAAATAATGGGGATATGTGATACTTTTTCCTGCCCGTAAAGAAAACCAAACAAAAGCATATATCCTAAAGGTAAAAATAAAAGGGTGGCCAGCAGGCGTTTATCCTGAATTAAGGCCCGCCATTCAAGGGCAAGGAGGGAGCGGGCATTCATGGTTGAATGCCCCCTTGCCACTCCGCTGTCATCCCGGCGAGAATTTGCTCTATTTTTTCGGTGAAACGAACCTTCACCTCAAACGAGCGGATATCGGTATCCTTTAAGTAATTGGTTGCCTTTTGGGCGGCAAACTGTGGCGCAGGATTGACCGAAGTAATGACCGCATCGACCTCAGTCTGAAGGGCTGGAATCGATAGCAAAAGGTGTTTTTCTGCCGCCAATCCCTGCAAGCGATCCTCCGGAACATAGAATGTTACCCATTTTTCTGCTGGTTGTGCCAAGGTAAGGGCGGTAAATCCTTCACTCACCATCTCGCCCGCTTTTACATTTTTGCGGATGACAACCCCGTCAACCGGGGCACGAAGTTCTGTATACTTTAGATAAATAGAGGCTTCTTCTAATTTGGCTTTGGCTTGTGCTAATTGCCCTTTTGCCGCTTGCACTTCAGCTTCGGACAATTGGACTTGCTTGCTGCCGCTCAGGGCTTCTTTTAAAACGCCTTGTAATTGTTCCACTTGATGCTTAGCCGCACTCAATTCCTCTTGACGAGCCCCTTCTTTAATCAATTCTAAATCCTTTTGAGCTGCTTCCAATTCTGCCTTGGCCTTTTCCAGTGCAGTATCCGTCTCGTCTTTTTGTATCTGCGGGATCGCCCCTGCTTCGTACAGCTGACTCATTTTCTTTTGTTTGTCGCTAGCCAGGTTATAGACACTTTCAGCAGCAGAAACTTTTGCTTCCAACTGGGCGATTTGCTGTGGACGCGCCCCATTGGAAAGCTGGGCATATTGGTCTTGAGCCACCTTTAAGGCGGCATCGGCTTGGTCAATTTTTGCCTGTGAAGCTTGATCGACCATGCCCACACCAGTGGCGGCTTTATTGACATTGGCGGCAGCTAGGGTAACCGCCGCCCCAGCCTGGTCTACCTTGGACTGCCATTCCTCTTTTTCTAACAATCCCAGCAGGTCGCCCTTTTTCACACGTTGTCCTTCTTCCACCGGCATTTGTCCGACACGCCCGCCAATCTTAAAGCTCAGATTATATTCCTCCTGCTGCACAATCCCGCTGAAAGTAGAGGGGAGGGAAGTGGCAGTCGTTGTTCTCATCTGTGGGAAAGCATAACTGACGACAATGGCTATGGCTGCTATAGCACCGATACTCATCAACCATCTCTTTTTATTCATATGGATTCGCCCCCTTTGAATGACTGCAAAACAGTATAGGTGATGCTGTTCACCCGTTTTTCCTCATCAATAGGCTGATCGTGCACGATCGATCTGATCGCCGGAATGGTCAGCATACCGAAAATAGAGGCGGAGAGCGTAGGGATATCCATCGCTTTGTTTAACAATCCCAGCTCTTGAGCTTTCTGTAATTCCTGATCCATTCTCACAAAATAATCGTGGAATAACTCGTGTAAAGTGACCGATTCGAGCAAATTGGGTCCCCACATATTTTGCATAATTAAACGGAAAAAGGACCGGTTTTGCTCAAAAAACGCTAGTTGTGCGGAAACATAATTTATCCATTTGGTCAGAGGGTCTGCGGGTTGATCAAAAACTTTTGTTATCTCGTCTGTAAGGGAATGAGCTCCCCGTTTCATGACATATAGAAACAGCTCGTCCTTCCCCTTGAAATTATAGTAAAGCGTGCCCTTCGCCACCCCGGCCTTTTCTGCAACAAAATCCATCGAGGTTTCGTTATAGCCCTTTTCTGAGAAGGCTTCAATTGCTCCATAGTAAATGGCATCTTGTGTACTCCGAGCCATCGAAATCGCACTCCTTTTTATACTCATGATTATAAAATTATACCACTTAGTCTAAAAAAGAGAAGTGAAAATTTATGTTACATATTCTTAACACTTTGTTAATAAAGAAACGGCTCTTTCTCAATAAACCGATGGCATGATGAAATAGAAAAACAAAGCTGGGAGGTGATTCGTTGCATGATCAATATAAAGGAACTGACGAAGAGTTTTGGTGATCATTTAGTTTTGGATAAGGTGGAATTCTCGATTCAAGATGGTGAATTCCTCGTCATATTAGGTTCTAGCGGAGCTGGGAAATCAACTCTTTTGCGCTGTTTGAATGGGTTGGTTCAACCAACAAGCGGTCAAATCACACTGGATGGGATGCTATATCACAAGAAGAATATTCGTCAAATCCGGAGGAAAGTGGGTTTTATATTTCAACAATACCAGGTCATTGGAAATTTATCGGTCTTGCAAAACGTTCTGCTAGGTCGCTTAGGGACTAAATCCTTTTGGAATATCTTTTTTACAAAAGAGGAACGAATGAAGGCGGAAGAGGCAATCGAGATGGTCGGATTAGGCGATAAAATTCATACACGTGTCGACCAGTTGAGCGGTGGACAAAAACAACGGGTGGGGATCGCTCGGGCTGTTTTGCAAAATCCTCAGGTTATTTTAGCTGATGAACCGGTAGCTAGTCTTGATCCTGTGACAAGTGAAGAAATTCTTTCACTGCTTAAGCGAATTAATGAAGAAAAAGGAACTACCATTGTTTGCAATCTTCATCAATTGGACTACGCCCAAAAATATGGGGAGAGAATTATAGGTTTACGCTATGGCAGGATTCAATATGATGGGGCGGCTTCAGATTTAGGTGTGTCAGATACGGAGCGAATTTATGGCAACCATGTATCAATACAACCAAACACCGGTAAAACGGTAAAACCCTCTTCCAACATTCAAGTTTTAACAACATAAAGGAGGAATTAAAAGTGGGAAAATGATGCTTAACAGACCGAAAGTGTTTATATCTCAATGGATGCCAACTGTTGGAGTAGATTTAATCAAGGAATATTGTGATGTGGATCACTATGAAGGCACCGTTCCCTTAGATAAGGAGCAATTTATAGTCCGTGCAGCAGATGCTGATGCCCTATTGGTTTTTGTTCCCGATGTCATTGATGCAGAAATTTTGGATCACTGTCCACGTGTCAAAGTGATCAGCAGCTTTGGCAAAGGGTATGACAATATTGATATCGAGGAATGTTCCAAACGGGGCATCCTTGTCACTGTAAATCCGGACGCATTGACTGATTCAACGGCTGACTTGGCGATCGGATTGCTTCTTGCCCTTTCTCGGAATATCCTTTTGGGAGACCAGCATGTCAGAACAGGTCCTTTTTCAGGTTGGCATGCAACCAACCTTTTAGGAAGGGATTTTCATCATGCGAAAGTCGGGATTATTGGTTTAGGTGCGATCGGGGAAGCGATCGCGAAAAGAGCCAAAGGATTTGAAGTGGAAATGTGCTATACGGATCTTTACACCTATCCTGAAAAGGAGTTAAGGTTAAGCATTCACTATACAGACCTTAACACATTGCTCCAAACTTGTGACTACGTCATTGTGGCTGTCAATTTAACGGAAAAGACCTATCATCTCATCGGAAAAGAGCAATTAATGATGATGAAAAAGGGAAGCTATCTGATTAATATCAGTCGGGGATCTATCGTAGATGAAGTCGCGGTTGAGGATGCACTAAAAGAGGGGCATCTTGCAGGTTATGCAGCGGATGTATTTGAATTTGAAGACCCGTTAACACCCCATCGTCCCGCCTTCATATCTGAGGAATTACTTTCTCAATCAACCAAAACCGTGTTCACCCCCCATATTGGAACAGGCACAATAGAAGCTAGAGAGCGACTCGCCCGGTCTAGTGTGAACCAATTGCTAGCCGCTTTAAATGGGGAACGTCCAACAGGTGCTATCAACTGGTTGGAGCTTGTGAAATAATGTAGAATGAATCGAGAACCCCTATATCGGATTGTATGAAGGGAAATATCGGGCAGTGGATAATCCGACCAGCAATTCAAGGGAAGAAGATAACTGAAAAGTTTTCCGCTATTCTTGAATATCCGTTTAAAACAAGCCCAATAACGGGAAAATTTTCCGTTATTGGGCTTTCCTTGTACATTTGAAGCGATTGTAATGCTAGATAGCGGAAACTTCTTCCGTTATTTGAACAAGTTAAGGCTTTGAAACATAAATAGCGGAAAAATTTTTAGCTAAATGCCAAAATTGACTACTAAAAGAGCATTGACACTTGGATTCAAGATATCCATTAAAGATTCCTGACCAACGTCACTTGTACTGCTATAAACATCAGGTGGAAAGGTATATCGGACCCCAGCGCCCCCTGAACATATATTGTGTAAGTCTCGAAAAATTGTGAACATGTATGATAATCTAATCGGTAGGGAATTTTTAACATTGCCCCCATTAAAATTTTAAGATTTTGCATAAACGGATTATGACAGGAAAAGGAGATGTTGATATGCTAAATTTCACTTTAAATATTCCAACCAAGATTATCTTTGGAAAAGGAGAAGTCAACCGGACTGGTGAAATTGTAAAAGAGTACGCAAAAAAAGTATTAGTGGTCACGGGACGTTCTTCAACGAAAAAAACGGGGTCTCTAAGCAAGGTGACCACATCTTTGCAAAAAGCCGGCGTCGATTTTATCGTGTTTGATCAGGTGGAGCCTAACCCACGAGCAGAAACCGTAGATCGAGGCGGGCAAGTCGCTCGTGAAGAACAATGCGATTTGATTCTTGCTTTAGGAGGCGGTTCTGCGATGGATGCGGCCAAAGCCATTGCGACTGTGGCGGTTTCTGCAAGACCGATCCATGAATATATTCGGGGGAATAAAACAGGGCTTTGGAAGGAATTACTTCCGATTAAGGAAGCGCTCCCTATTGTCACAATCCCGACGTTGGCTGCAACAGGTTCTGAAGCCAATTCCGGCGCGGTTATTACCAATTGGGAAACGAAGGAGAAATCAGGGATCTCAGGTCCAGCTTTGTTTCCGCATGTTGCGATCCTTGATCCAGAATTAACCTTTACCGTATCTGCTAGTTATACGGCGGACGGCGCGGTCGATATGTTCACTCATTTGTATGAGGGGTATATGACAGGTGATGAGAATGCGAACGTTCAAGATGAAATTACGGAAGGGCTTATGCGCAATGCAGTAAAATATGCAAAGACAGCCATTGACCAACCAGAAGATTATAACGCCCGTGCGCATCTTCTTTGGACAAGCACTCTCGCTTTAGTGGGGATAGCCAACGCAGGAAGAGGAGGAAGTTTTCCTGTGCATCAAATGGAGCATACTTTGTCCGCTCATTATGATATTTCACATGGGCGTGGATTAGCTATTCTAACTCCAGCTTATTTTCGTCAAATAATCAAAAAAGACCGTCCGCATCGACTCGCTCGGCTAGGACGTGAAGTGTTTAACGTGACACTTGAAGATGATGTGGAAGCTTGTGAGGCTACTATCGAATCTATAGTTGGGTGGTTTAAAGAAATTGGGACCTACGATACACTAAAGAATCTTGGGGTGAAGAAAGAGGACCTACGCTTGATGGCAGAGGAAACGATCCGCGTAGGGGGATTAGGAGAAAAATCTTTAGCAGCCACTCATCCCTTATCTGCTGATGAAGTTCTCCATATTTATGAGGAAGTTTTTTAATCTGACTCCTCCCATTATTTTGCGGGATATGAAGGACAAAACCCTGGCGGAAATCGGTAGAAAAGTCCTTCGTCGAAGTTATGAAGGACAAAACCCTGGCTGAAATTAGTAGAAAAGTCCTTCATCGAGGTTAAGGGGACCAAGTCGGTGCAGAAATAGATGGATAAATGGTGGGAGGAGAAATTACGTATGGATGATCAAAAAAACAGAACCTTAGGAAGATCATTGTTAGAAATATTGCTTGTTTCAACAAAGCTAGGATTGACTTCTTTTGGGGGGCCAATCGCACATTTAGGGTATTTTCACGAGGAGTATATACGAAGAAGGAAATGGATGGATGAAAAAAGTTATGCTGATTTAGTAGCATTATGTCAATTCCTTCCCGGACCTGCGAGCAGCCAGGTTGGGATAGGAATTGGGGTCATGCGGGCGGGTGTTTTAGGTGGAATTGTCGCCTTTCTTGGATTTACACTGCCTTCTGTACTTGCACTTATTGTCTTTGCTTTGATTCTTCAAGGGATGGATGTTAATAGTGCTGGGTGGATTCATGGGTTAAAAGTGGTTGCCGTAGTTGTTGTTGCACATGCAATTTTAGGAATGGCACAGAAGTTAACGCCAGATTTAACACGAAAATCAATTGCTTTACTTGCGCTAGTCGTGACCTTATTATGGGAAACCGCCTACACACAGGTGGGAGTCATTCTATTATCTGCGTTTATGGGGTACCTCATCTATAAGCAACATAATGAAAAAGATGATTCTAGAATTCACTTTCCGATTTCACGCAGGTTCGCACTCATTTGTTTAACACTATTTTTTGGATTACTTATTCTTCTACCCATTTTAAGAGAATCTACCTCATTAAGTTGGATTGCTATGTTCGATAGTTTTTACCGGTCTGGTTCCCTCGTTTTTGGTGGGGGACACGTTGTATTGCCTTTACTTGAACAAGAATTTGTGCCAACAGGTTGGTTAAGTGAAGAAATGTTTCTTGCTGGATATGGGGCAGCACAAGCGGTTCCGGGTCCTTTGTTTACTTTTGCAGCCTATTTGGGCACGGTTATGAATGGCTGGTTAGGTGGGTTAATAGCAACGGTTGCTATATTCCTACCTGCTTTCCTTTTAATTTTAGGGACCTTGCCATTTTGGGATCGTCTTCGCCGCAACCCTAAAATTAATGGTGCTTTAATGGGAGTAAACGCAGCTGTGGTGGGGATATTAATATCGGCATTCTATCAGCCTATTTGGACTAGTTCTATTTTAGGACCCATTGATTTCGCCTTTGCAGCTATTTTGTTCAGCATGTTAGTTTATTGGAAATTACCACCTTGGGTTATTGTTGTAACCGGTGCAATAGGTGGATCACTAATTGCATGGCCCTAGTGAATATGAAAGCCTGTATGAAAAAAAGGGTGTTTCACGAATGGAAACATCCTTTTACTTTTCAACAGTTTACTAGCCTTCGCTTCTTGCAACCTTGACTTTAATGATTCGTTTTTCATCCGCTTTTTCAATGGTGAACAGATATTCTTTAAATTCAATGGGTTGTTGTTTTTCATTTGGGTTAGGTATATTGCCAATCTGGCCTATAAGAAAACCGCTTAATGTATCATATTCTTCAGTTGGGAATTCCACATCCAAAAGCCTCTCAGCGTCATGTAAACTCAAAGTACCGTTAACTAAATAGGTGTTTTCATCTATTTGTATCACTTCGAAATCATCTTCATCATGCTCGTCAAAAATGTTACCCACAATCTCCTCAAGCAGATCCTCAATCGTTACGATTCCAGCGGTTCCTCCATATTCGTCAATAACAACAGCCATGTGTATTTTATTTCTTTGAAGGTCTTTGAACAAGTCATCTGCTATTCTTGATGCAGGCACAAAATAGGGTTCACGCATGATATCGGCTAACTTAAACTCTTCTTCTGACCCTTTCTCGATATATTGAAGAATATCTTTCCCATGAAGGATCCCAACAATATGGTCAATATCGTTATCATAGACTGGAAACCTAGTATATTTTTCAATATTTATGAAATGAATCACTTCTTTTAAAGAATAATTTAGTGGCATCGCAATGATATTTGTTCGATGCGTCATAATATCGGATACCGTTGTATTGTCAAAATCGAAAATATTATTAATCATTATTTTCTCGGTATCTTGGATGGCCCCTCTTTCCTCTCCTACATCAATCATCATACGAATTTCTTCCTCTGTAACCTCTTCGTCATTTGCATTCGGATCAACTCCGAACAGTCTAACTACTCCATTCGTTGAAAGTGTTAACAATTTGACAAAGGGTGAAGTGACTTTAGATAAAAAAGTCAGCGGTCTCACTACGATCATAGCAATTGGCTCCGCTTTTTGCATGGCAATTCTTTTTGGAACCAGTTCTCCTAAGACTAGTGTGAAGTAGGAAAGTACCAACGTAATCAATATAACAGAAATCCTTTCAAGCCATACTTCTGGAAGAGGTACTCCCATATTGAATAGAAAGTGAGCCAATTTGTCTGAAAAACTACCTGCTGCAAAAGCACTTGCTAAAAATCCGGCCAAAGTTATACCAACTTGGATGGTGGCTAAGAAACGACTCGGTTCACCTAGGAGGTTTTGAAGCAATTTTGCATTTTTATCTCCAGCTTCTGCCATTAATTTCACTTTGTTATCATTTAATGAAATTAGGGCTATTTCTGAAGCAGCAAAAAAAGCATTAAGAACAATAAGCAGAACTAAAATTAAAATTTCAGTGTACAAACTGATTTCCTCCAATAGTTGTTTAATAATTGATTGAGAATTGCAGGTATCATATATTGTTCCATTATAAATCCCTTACTATTTTTTTTATACGGAAAAGAAGGATACAAGTTTCATCCGAGGAAAATGGTGTGGAGGATTGAACAGCGGAAAGGCTTGAATACATTTGAATAATTGTACAAGTTGAATTGATAAATGGCATATATATGAATCATGTCCTATTTGGGAGATGAACATAATATGTCGCTTTTAGATAAAGCCTTTGCTATTCTTATTGGCAGTTTTATAATATCGATCGGGATTAATTTCTTCCTAGTCCCTTTTGAACTTCTTGATGGAGGGATTATTGGTTTAGGACTCATCGTTAAGTATTTGTTGGGAATTAAAGCAGGATTAACCATTATTGTTTTAAGTATACCAATCTTTACAATTGCTTGGTTCAAATATCGGAAATACTTCCTCAACAGTCTTCACGGTATGTTTATCTCTTCGTTTATGATTGACCTATTGTACCCACTTCATGATCTTTTTCTTTCTTACTTTGAGCTGTCGGCACTGATCTGCTCAATAATTGGAGGAATATTAGTCGGATTAGGCATTGGAATCATGCTTAGATATGAAGTAAGCACTGGCGGTACAGATCTTCTCGCACAATTTCTAGCAAATATCTTTCGAATGAATGTTGGGATCTTGATTTTTATCATCGATGCCCTTGTGATTTGCGCGGGAGGTCTACTTATTTCTAAGGAAACCTTCTTCTTGTCCGTTGTGACAATCACTTTTGTAGGGTTGACGACAAGCATATGTACTTGGAGGACAACCTAGGTTGTGCCTCCGAAGGCATGAAGCACAAATGCTAGGTGAAAAGCCCTGTAGCTGCTTTATTGACACCATCCCAGTCCGATTCAGAGAGCTTACTCAATCCCAACCACTCCGCTGCGCCTCTCCAATAAGATGGTATCTCTCCATTTTCCATTCATCTTACCAATCCGTTCCCTTCTGCCTAACTCCCTAAAACCATGTTTTTTATGTAATGCAAGACTAGAGGTGTTTTCGGGGAAGATTCCGGCTTGCAAAGTCCAAAATCCTTTTTCTTCGCTACGTTTAATAAGGGCGTCCAGCAAGAGACTTCCTACTCCTTTTCCCTGTGCACTGGGGTGGACATAGATACTCACTTCAGCGACGCCAGAATAAACAAATCGATTGGAAACGGTACTTAATTTACACCAACCTAAAATCGTCTCGCCATCGTAAGCAACCAATGTACATCCAGGTACGGCGGACGATATCCATTTATCATACGAGGGAGTCCCAGTTTCAAATGTAGCATGACCTGTGGCGATTCCAGCTTCATAAATACATTTTACTTGATTCCAATCGTCTTTTAATAAGTCTCTGATTTGGTACATGATTTCGCGCCCCCTTTATAGAACCATTATATCATCTTGAACTGATTAGCAAGAATAGTTCAACGAATAGATCCTACGGGCAAAAAGATTTGAAACAATGTCAACAGAGGTATTATGAGAATATCTTTCATTCCGGAAATATAATCGAACGCTTATTGGGGGAATTCAGTTTTACAAAAATAAATAACCAAGTTTAATTCAACTTTGAAATTTAGCACTTTTTTATGAAGCCTTTCACATTTAACAAACGTTCAGATATTGAAGGGCTTAATTTGAAAACCATTTCAGTTTTTCCCCAGACATTGTTTTTCCCCATAGAAAAAACATTTACATGATCTGCCTTTATTTTGAAGAATTTAGTTTGTAAAAAGACGTTTACAACTTCATCTCCTGTAGTAGATTGGCTGACAAATCCCAATTGCTTTTCTTTTATATTGAAGGGTGATACATCAGTTATGTCATCAAGTAGAATGCTGTAGGAAAGATTAGAATTGGTAAAGACAATTTCTTCGGTAGTTAACAAGGTACTTTGATTTCCATTTTTAACGTAAATCAATGTATCGCCTTTTAATAACCCATTCATTAGTGCCACCTCTTTTCATAATTGCATTTCATCACTAAATAATTATTTGTTTTTAACTAACTTTATGTTAGTATAATATCGTAGTAGTATTATTTTGTCAAGTTAGAAGATGTTATGGTTTAATGTCGGGCAAATAAAAAACCCCCGATAATTAGGGGGGCTTTTCTTCCGCATGAAAGGCTTCCTCTAAAGAGGGATACGGAAGCCTGTCCTATATCAAAGTAACCGACGAGGGTTCCCTAATTTCAAGTGGCTCTTCAACTGCGAGAGGGGTTGTCACTTCCAAAACCGGCGGTTCATAACCTGATCGATTGGTCAGATCTCGAATCGGACTCATCTCCTTAGGTTCACCCAACTGATTTAGAACGGAAGGGAATTTTCTTTTGGCCACAATAACCACCTCCACGCTTAGTATTTGTAATGGGGTAAAATTTATTTTAAACAAGGGAGGAAAAATTAATGAAACTATTACTGACGGGTGCTACAGGAAAACTTGGAACAAAAGTGGTCGAGGCTTTGTTAAAAACTGTCCCGGCAAACCAATTGGTTGTCAGTGTGCGGAATCTCGAAAAAGCGGAAGGATTGCGAGCACGGGGAGTGGAAGTTCGGCAGGGGGATTTTGACCATCCGGAAACGTTGGATATGGCTTTTGCAGGGATTGATCGATTATTAATCATATCGGCAGATGGCGACAATGAGACAAGAATTCGTCAGCATACTACTGCAGTGGCCGCAGCGGAGCGTGCTCAAGTTGGATTTATTGCCTATACCAGTTTGGTCAATGCAAAGGAAAGCAAGATGTTCCTCGCGCCTGTCCACCGTGTCACAGAAGAAGCTATTTTAAAAACTGGCATACCATACTGTTTCCTGCGAAACAACTGGTACCTTGAAAATGAAATCCCAAGCATTCAGGGAGTAATATCCGGTGCACCTTGGGTTACGTCTGCGGGTTCCGGAAAAGTAGGGTGGGCGCCGCTGCAAGATTATGCAGAAGCGGCAGCAGCGGTACTCGCTGGGAATGGTCATGCAAATACGATCTATGAGCTTTCCGGGCAGCCACTGACACAAGAAGAGTTCGTATCTGCTTTATGTGAAGTTTTAGGGAAGGAAGTATCTGTTCAACAAGTCAATGACGCAGACTATGCAGATATCATGAAGCGAGTAGGGGTTCCGGAATTCCTCGTGCCGTTCCTTGTAGACATCCAGAAGGGGATCCGTGAAGGCGCATTGGATGTTGAGAGCAATGGTTTTGAAAAACTTCTTGGCCGCCCAGCAACTCCGATCGATAAAGCCTTAAGTCAAATTGTAAAGACCATCTAAAATCATTTTACATTTAACGCTATCTTTTTGTAATATATAAATAGTTGGAAAATATAGATTATTATTTATGGTTCGTCATATGAATGATAGAAGGAAGGAATGTTCAGTTCCGGGGGCAGACCCTGAGAAAATAGGGGGATAGAAATGGACATAAAATCAGAAGTCTCTTGCCTTGTAGGTGGCCAACAGGGAGAGGGCATTGAAAGTGTTGGGGAAATCTTAGCCAAAGCCTTGGGGCGAAATGGGTACTACCTGTTTGGTTATCGAAATTTTTCCTCGCGGATCAAGGGTGGTCATTCGGATTTTAATTTACGAATTAGTAGAGATCCGGTTTTCAATACTTCCGAGCAGATTGAGATCATTCTTGCTTTTGATAATGATTCTATTGTACTTCACCAGAAATCATTAATAGATGGCGGTGTGATTCTGTTTGACCCAAAGACAGTAAAAATTGATCAAGTCAAAATCCGAGAAGGAATTCATTGCTTTTCGGTTCCGTTTAGTGATGTGGCTGCGGAACTGGGGAATAAACAGATGAAAAACATGGTCGCGGTGGGGACCGCTTGTGCTTTGTTCGATCAGCCACAAGGGGTTTTTGAAGGGGCGGTTCAAGAACAATTTGCAAAAAAGGGAGAAACCATCGTTGAAAATAATATTGCAGCCTTAAAAAAAGGGTATGACCTTTTACAAGAGTTGATGGATATTCGCTTTCCCTTAGAAAAACAGACAGGGTCCGGACAACGTCTGTTCCTGTCTGGGAATGATGCGATTTCTGTTGGTGCCGTTCTTGGTGGATGCCGCTTTATGGCCGGGTATCCGATCACACCAGCATCGGACATTTTGGAAAATTTAGTTGAGATGCTGCCAAATTACGGTGGAGTCGCTGTGCAAACGGAAGATGAATTGGCGGCGATTGCCATGGTAATTGGGGCTGGATATGCTGGAACCCGTGCAATGACGGCTACGGCGGGACCAGGTATTTCCTTAATGCAGGAAGCAATTGGCCTCGCAGGTGCTACGGAAACGCCGATTGTTATCGTGGATACGCAACGGGGTGGTCCAAGCAGCGGGATGGCAACTAAAATTGAGCAAAGTGACTTGAATGCAATGATTACTGGTACACATGGAGAAGCCCCGCGTATTGTTTTAGCGCCGAGCACTGTAGAAGAGGCAATGCTGGACATGCCAAAGGCCTTTAATTTAGCTGAAAAATATCAATGCCCGGTGTTTGTGGCTTCGGATTTGGTCTTGTCCACTTCGAAACAAACCTGTGATACGGCAAATTTGCATTTGGATCACATTCAAATCGACCGTGGCAAACGGATTTCAGATGATCAACTTGCAGAAAGCAGTGACCGCGTTTATAAGCGATTTGCGATTACGGACGATGGTGTGACTCCTCGAAGCATCCCTGGCCAAAACAATGGGATGCATCATGTAACAGGAATCGAACATGGACCTACGGGACATCCCAGTGAAAATCCCGCCAATCGCGTGGCACAAATGACTAAAAGGGCTAGAAAATTACAATTTATTCCGATGGATGATGCGGTTAAATATGAAGGAAGCCCGCAGGAAGAGGTCTTATTAATTGGATTTGGATCGACCTATGGGGCAATTCGTGAGGCAAGTGCGCAAATGCGAAAAGAAGGGATCAGTGTTGGACATATGCATGTGCGGATGCTTCACCCGCTCCCTGCTACTGAGATCTCACAGTATACAGAGAAGGCGAAGACCATTATCGTTGTCGAGCAAAACTCAACAGGACAGCTGGCAAACCTACTTAAACAACATCTCACAATTCATGAGAAACTAAACCATTGCCTCAAATTTGACGGTGTTCCGATTTCCCCTTCGGAAATCACATCGTTTTATAAGGAGTTGATCTGACAATGGCTACATTAAATGACTACCGGATGGATATAACCCCAAACTGGTGTCCGGGATGTGGAGATTTTTCGGTA
>Ga0180215_1000847_pt1 | contig 35938 bp, 14 predicted proteins | sample eDN3rd37CBELigBY_FD_128871 | JGI IMG/M metagenome (GOLD analysis project Ga0180215, IMG submission 128871) | Enriched backyard soil microbial communities from Emeryville, California, USA - eDNA 3rd pass 37_C BE-Lig BY (version 2) (version 2) | ecosystem: Environmental > Terrestrial > Soil >...
CACCGACTACCTGGAGCAGCGGGGGCACCCCATGCTGCGGATGCGCCACGCCCCCTTCCCGGCGGATGAGGCCATGCGCGACGCGTGGATGCGGGCGATGACCACCGCCATGGACGAGCTGGGGATCCACGGCGAGGTCCGTGACTTCCTCGACGGGCGCTTCGCCCACGTCGCCGACTTCCTGCGAAACGTCCCCTGACCCCCATCCGGGCCTCCCCTCGCAGAGGCGACACCCCGGCGCTTGCCTCGCTGGCCCCTTCCGAAGGATTGTGAAGGGGCCGACTGGATCCGGGCCGGCGAGGGAGCCTCGAGATGGCGTACGTTTCTGCGATGCGGATGCACGGGTTGGTGGGGTCGTCGCTCCTCCTCGGGGGGCTGCTGCTCTTCGGCTGCGGAGAATCGGTCCCGGTCTGCGGGGGCTCCTGCGGGGAAGGCGATCCCCGCCCGGGCGCGACCCGCTTCGTCTCCGCCGACGGCACCCAGGGCGATCGGCCGCCTTCGTCGCGAGGCGACCTCGACACAGGCGCCGAAGCACCTGCCCCCGGCAACGACGGCGAGGACGAGCGCACGGTGGAGGAAGGCGACATCTACCGCGCCTTCGGCGAGCACCTCCTCCTGAACCTCAACGTCTACCGCGGCCTGCAGGTGATCGATCTCGCCGACCCCTCCGCCCCCGAGATGCGGGGGCGGCTGGAGATCAGCGGCAGCCCCGTCGAGCTCTACGTGATCGGTGAGCGCGCCCTGGTCCTCCTCAACGACTGGCAGGGCTACTACGGCTCGCGCTTCACCCCCAAGCCCACCCGCGCCTCCGGAGGCCTGGTGGCGCTCGTCGACCTCAGCGATCCCGCCAGGCCCCGGCTCCTGGACGAGCAGCCCGTCCCCGGGTGGATCCAGCGCAGCCGGCTCGTCCGCGGCGGGGGAGACGCGCTCTACGTGGTGGCGCAGGATTATAGGGAGTCCTCGGAGGCCGGCACCGGCGGCGACGTCGTTGACGAGAAGCCCGTGGACACGCAGACCGCTCGAGCCGTAGTGAAGAGCTTCACCATCAGTGAGGATCGGATCGAAGGCGCCAGCGAGCTGGATCTGGGCGGCTGGATCGTGGACATCCAGGCGACGCCCACCGCGCTCCTGGTGGCCCGCCATGACTGGACCCGCGGCTCGGAGGGGAGCGACGTCGGCCTGATCGACATCTCCCGCACCGACGGCGTCATGGTGGAGGGGGGTGAGGTCTCCGTGGCAGGGCTGGTCCGCAGCCAGTTCAACATGGATCTCTACGAGGGCGTGCTCCGGGTCGTGTCGAGCCGAAGCTGGGGCTCAGGGTCCAACGCGAATCACATCCAGACCTTCGATGTCTCCAATTTTACGGCGCCCGTCCCCCTCGACTCCAAGACCTTCGGCGCCAACGAAGATCTCTATGCGACCCTCTTCCTCGGCAACAAGGCCTTCTTCGTCACTTACGAGCGGGTGGATCCCTTCCATGCCTTCGAGATCAGCGACGAGGGGATCGCCACCGAGAGGTCTCAGTTCATCGTCTCGGGTTGGAACGACTTCTTTCGGGAGGCATTCTCTGCCCAGCGTCTGATCGGGATCGGGGTGGACGACGCGGGCCCCCGCACCATGGCGGTGAGCCTCTACGACATCACCGACCTCTCGAACCCGAGCCCGATGATCACGAGGGCCTCGGTGGCGGTGGACGAGAGCTGGTCCGAGGCGAGCTGGGATCATCGCGCCTTCTCGGTGATCGAGGGCGCCGTGGACGTCGAGTCCGAAGGCGGCGAACGGGAGACCGGGCTGATCCTCCTCCCCTACTCCGGCTGGAACGCCGACACCCAGACCTACACCTCCGCCGTGCAGGTCTTCACCTTCTCGGAGGACAGCCTCAGCCGGCGCGGCGTGATGGAGCACGGCTCCCCGGTGCGGCGCAGCTTCCTCCCCGCAGGCGACCTCGCCGCCAACCTCTCCGAGGAGCGCCTCAGCCTCTTCTCGATCGCCGATCCCGATCGGCCCCAGGCGACGGGCAGCCTGGGTCTCGCCCCCTCCTACGAGGACCTCGTCCCCCTCGGCGATCACGCTGCGCGGCTGCGCCGCGGTGCCAGCGGCTGGTATTGGGGCGTCGGCGCTTCGCAGCCATCCAGGGTCGAGATCATCGAGCGCTCGGCGCATCCGGACGCGGCGCCGGTGCTCGCCTCCATCGAGGTGCCGTGGAGCGCGAGCCTTCGGGTGGTGGGCGACCACCTCGCCGTGGTCTCCATGGAGTACGTGGACGGCGAGAGCTGGCAGAAGAGCTGGAGGACCACCGTCCAGATCTTCGACGTCTCCGATCCGACCCATCCTGCGCCCAGGGGGTCTCTCGAGACCAGGGAGATCCTCCCCGGCGACGGGTACTACGGGTACGCTGAAGGTGGCGACATCGACGGATCCATGCCGCCGCGAGCAGGGATGGCTGCCGAATGCGTCGGCTGCAGGGGAGGCTGGTACGGCGCCTCACCCGAGTTCTACGAGGTCGGCGGCGCCCTGGTCTTCGTGGGGCGAAAGCAGCAGCGCGAGTCCCTGGGTACTGCGCGCACCTGCTATCTCTATCCCTCCGAGAGACTCTGCGACGATTTCGAGCGCTCCTGCCTCCGGAGGGGGGAGCAAGGCGGGATCAGCTGCACCACCGTTTCCGGGAAGACGAGCTGCAACGGCGAGATCTACGAATGCAGCTCCGATGACGTGGAGCAGCGCTGTGTACCGGTGGATCCCGACACCGCGCAGCTCGACGAGCACTGCATCTCCTACGAGATCGAGCGCTACTGGAACAGCTACGTGTTACGGACCCTCGAACTGGACGATCCCGACGCCCCCGAGCTGAGCCCTGCCATCGAGCTCCCCGCCAACGAGGAGGCGGGGCAGGTCCTCGCCGCAGGCGACGAGCTCTTCCTCTCCCACAAGAAGCCCTACACCGTCTTTGGCGACTCGCGGCCCTACGTCCAATACTTCATCCGGCGCTTCCAGCCAGGCGCCAGGCAGACCAGCGGTCCCGTCAACGTCCCGGGCAAGCTCCTCGCCGTCGACGGCAAGACCCTCTTCACCCGAGATTTCCTCTGGGGCAAGGAGCGCCTCGAGACCGCCGTCGCCAAGCTCGAGCTCGACGGGGGCGTCGCGCGGCTCGTCGCGCATCGGCGCTTCGCCGACCAGGAGGTAGCCGCCACCCTCCTCGACGGCGGCGGGCAGCTCCTCGTCAGCCACCGCGATAGCTGGCGCAGCTCCAATCCGAGCCACGTGCAGAAGCTGACCGTCCTCGACGCCAGCTCCCCCGACCTCGCGATCCGCGCCACGGCAGAGGTGGACACCTGGGCCGATCTGCGCGACGCCCGCCAGGGACGCGCCCTCTTCTCGGTCCCCGGCGGCCTGCTGGTGATGAACCTCGACCAGCCGGACGCCCCCTACCCGCAGGCCTTCTTCGCCCTGCGCGGCTGGCCCCAGCAGCTTCGGGTCGACGGCAGGAGAATCCTCCTCCCGGCAGGGCCCTTCGGGATCTACGAGCTCGGCCTCGACGAGAGCAACCTCCTGCCTCCTCGCGATTGATGCTACCTGCGCGGACTCCGAGCGAACACTGTCCTCTCGTGGGATGACCGGGCTGCCGGGATCACATCGGCGGGTGCGCGGGCTCCTCGATGATCCGCGGCTCGAGGGCGGTGTCGACGACCTTGGGCTCCAGGGCCGCGTCGATCACCTCGTCGACCGAATCGAGGAAGACGAAGTCCATCTCCTCGCGGACCTCGTCGGTCACCTCCTCGAGGGAGCCCTTGCTGTGCCGAGGGAGGAGCACCTCGCGGATGCCCGCGCGATGGGCGCCGAGGACCTTGTCTCGGATTCCACCCACCGGGAGCACCTTGCCGCGCAGGGTGATCTCGCCGGTCATCGCCACGTCGGCGCGCACGCACCTGCCGCTGATCAGGGAGGCAAGGGCGGCGATGATCGCAACCCCCGCCGAGGGGCCGTCCTTGGGGATCGCGCCTGCGGGGACGTGCACGTGGAAGGACTTGCCCTGGAAGCGGGCGGGATCGATGCCGAGCCGGCCCGCGTTGGAGCGCAGCCAGGTCAGCGCGGCCTGCGCCGACTCGCGCATCACGTCGCCGAGCATCCCGGTGAGCATCAGCTCCTTCTTCCCGCCCTCCATCATTGCCGCCTCGATGAAGATGATGTCGCCGCCGGTCGGGGTCCAGGCGAGGCCGGTGGCGACCCCGGGGCGGTCGATCCGCTCTGCGACCTCGTCGTAGTGGCGCCTGGGGCCCAGGTAGGTGGAGAGCTTGTCCGGCGCGATTTCGATCGGCGTCTTCTCCCCCTCCCCCACCCTGCGGGCCACCTTGCGCAGGATGCTGGCGATCTCCCGCTCGAGGTTCCGGACCCCCGCCTCCTTCGTGTACTTGCGGATGATCTGGGCGATGGTGGCCCGCGGGAGGATCACCTCATCGTCCCGCAGGCCGTGGCTCGCGAGCTGGTTCGGCAGGAGGTGGCGCAGGGCGATCTCGGTCTTCTCCTCGTCGGTGTAGCCAGCGAGCCGGACCACCTCCATGCGATCCAGGAGAGGCGGCGGGATCGGATCGGTGGTGTTCGCCGTGCAGATGAAGAGCACCTGGGAGAGATCCACCGGCACGCCGAGGTAGGTGTCGACGAAGGCGTGGTTCTGGGACGGATCCAGCACCTCGAGGAGGGCCGCGGAGGGATCGCCGTGGAAGCCCGTGCCGAGCTTGTCGATCTCGTCGAGCATGAAGACGGGATCGGAGACCTCCACCCGCCGCAAGGCCTGGATGATCCTGCCGGGCATCGAGCCGATGTAGGTCCGCCTATGGCCGCGGATCTCGGCCTCGTCCTGGATGCCGCCCAGGGAGGCCCTGGCGAATTTGCGGCCGAGGGCGCGGGCGATCGACTGGCCGAGGGAGGTCTTGCCCGTGCCGGGGGGGCCCACGAAGCAGAGGATCGGCTCCCGGCGCAGCCCTGCCGTGCCACTCTCGGCGCTCGCCCCGGGCCGCGGATCGCCGGCCCTCCCCGATTCGGCGCTCTTGCCGTCTTCCTCGGTGCCGGATCCATCCTGGTCGGCGGGCGCCGCCTCAGCTGCCCGTTCGTCGAGGAGCTTCTTCACGGCCAGATGCTCGATCAGCCGCTCCTTGATCTTGTCGAGGTCGTAGTGGTCCCGGTCGAGGATCTTTCGGGCTGCCACCAGATCGATGGGCTTGCCGGAGGAGATCCCCCAGGGGACCGCGAGCAGCCACTCGAGGTAGCTGCGGATCATCCCGTGCTCGGGTGAGATGTCGGGGATCCGATCGAGGCGGTCGAGCTCCCGCTCCGCCTCCCGCCGGGCCTCCTCTGGGAGCTTCAGCTCCGCGAGCCGCTTGCGCAGGTCGCCGGTCTCCCCTCCTGCCTCCCCGAGCTCCTCCTGGATCGAGCGCAGCCGCTCGCGCAGGACATACTCACGCTGCGTGTCAGAGATCCTCACCTTCGTGTCGTCGGCGATCTTCTGCTCGAGCTCCCGCACCGAGAGCTCCTGCTGGGTCAGCTCGATCAGCCGCTTCAGGCGCGCTGCCACCGAGTCGATCTCCAGGAGCTCCTGACGGACCTCCAGGGGAATCGGCAGGGTGGTCGAGAGCAGATAGGTGACCTGGAGGGGCTCGTCGAAGGCGAGCATCGCCAGGGCGATCTCGTCCGGGAGCTCAGGGGTGGCCTGGGCCAGCCTGCCGAAGAGGTCCTTGGCCGTGCGGGTGAGGGCCGTGAGTTCGGCTCCCTCCGCCAGCTCCTCGTCGTTCAGCTCCTCGACCCGCGCCACCAGATAGGGCTGGGTCTGCGTATAGCCCCGCAGGCGGATCCTGCCGAGTCCCTGGACGATGAGCTGGATCAGCCCGTCGTCGCTGCGGTGGAGCTGGCGGATGATCCCCGAGGTCCCCACCTCGTAGAGATCCTCGGGGCCGGTGGCCGGGGTGTCGTCCTTCTTCTGGGTCACGATCCCGATCAGCCGATCCCCCCGCATCACCTCCTCGACGAGCTGCATCGAGCTGGGCTGCCCCACCGCGATCGGGACCACCGCCACCGGGAAGACCACCGCGCCGCGGATGGGCAGGATCGGCAGCTCCTTTGGGATGGTGGGGATCGAGCCGGGCTCGCTTTCGAACATCAAGGGCAGACCTCCAGGCCAGGCCGCCCTGCGTCGACGGCCCTCCGGACGGGATGGATGTCTCCCATTCAGCATGCGGATCGCAGCCCCGACCCGCTACCCTCGCGGGGGCGTCGGAGGCGAGGACCTGCGAGGCCTCAGAGCAAGGTGCCCGAGAGGACGAGCTGCGCCACGGTGAAGTAGATCACCAGGCCGGAGACGTCGACCAGGGTCGCCACGAAGGGCGCCGACGCGCTCGCCGGGTCGAAGCCCAGGCGGCGCAGCAGGAAGGGGAGCATCGAGCCTGCGAGGGTGCCCCAGGTCACCACCCCGATCAGACTGAAGGCGACCGTGCCCGCGACCAGGAGGTAGTGGGGGCCGTAGGAGTGGAAGAGATGCTCCCAGACCACGATCCGGAAGAAGCCGATCGCGGAGAGCCCGATCCCCAGCACCAGCCCCGAGAAGAACTCCCGCCGGATCACCCGCCACCAATCGCGTGGACGCACCTCGCCCAGCGCCATGGCGCGGATCACCAGGGTGGTGGCCTGCGAGCCCGCGTTGCCGCCGCTGGAGATGATCAGGGGGATGAAGAGCGCCAGGACCACGGCGCGGGCGATCTCGTGCTCGTAGAAGCCCATCGCCGAGGCGGTGAGCATCTCGCCCAGGAAGAGCGCCGCCAGCCAGCCGCCCCGCTTCTGCACCATCTCGAGGAAGGGGGTGCGCAGGTAGGGCGTGTCCAGGGCCTCCATGCCGCCGAGCTTCTGGATGTCCTCGGTGGCCTCCTCCTCCACCACGTCGACGATGTCGTCGGCGGTGACGATGCCCTTCATCCGCCCGTCGGCGTCGAGGACCGGCAGGGCCATCAGGTCCCGCTGCGCGAAGAGCCTGGCCACCTCCTCCTGATCCATGTCCTCCGGGACGGAGATCACGTCGGTTCGCATCACGTCGGCCACGTGCTTGTGCGGCGGCGCGACGAAGAGCTCCCGGAACGAGACCACCCCCTGGAGGCGCTGGTGCGGGTCGAGGGCGTAGGCGTAGTAGATCGTCTCGAGGCGGCTCAGGGCCTGGCGGCGCAGGTAGCTGATCGCCTCGTCCACGGTAGCCTCCGGGCGCACCCTGGCGAAGCGCGGGCTCATCAGCCCGCCCGCGTCGTCCTCGGCGTACGCGAGGAGACCGCTGATCTCGTTGCGGCTGATGTCGTCGACGAAGGCCAGGAGCGCGGCTCGCTCCTCCGGCCCTACCTCCTGGAGGACGTCGGCGGCGTCGTCCGGCGCGAGGACCCGGAACCAGAACCTCCTTGCGTAGGGCGGGATCGCCGCCAGGAGCGTCGACTGGTCGTGGGCGTCGAGCTCGATGAAGAACTCTTCGGCGTCGTCGCGGGGAAGGAGGAGGAATCCCTCCGCCCGGTCCTCTGCGCTGAGGATCGGCCACGCCACCCGCAGCTCGTCAGCGCTGAGCCGCTCCGGCGTCGAGGTCTGGGGGACGGGGTCTGGCACTTGAGCCCCCTCCGTCCATGGGCGGGTAGGTCGACATGGAGCGGCAAAGTAGCGATTTCTTTTTGGATTCGCAAGGTGCGCGGCGGCGCCGCCGCAGGACGGGCCCCCGGCGCCCCATAGCCGCCGTTCGCAGGGCCCGCACCTCGACGCAGGGGCGCGCAGAGAGGACGCGCTACCCCGCGAGCTCCAGGACCGCAGCCTCCGGGCAGAGGGCGAGCATCCGCTCCACGGTCTTCGGGTGGCAGGTGAAGAGGAGGGTCTGGTGCCGGGCGGCGTGGTCCACCAGCACCCGAGCCCCTCGCTCGGCCCGCTCCGGATCGAAGTTGACCAGGACGTCGTCGAGGAGCAGGGGCAGGCGGGTCCCCTGCTCGGCGAACGCTGCGGCGAGCCCGAGCCGCACACAGATGTAGAGCTGCTCCCTGGCGCCGCGGCTCAGGGCGCTCGCTGCGATCCGCTCGCCGCTCTGGTCGAGGACCTCCACCCCGTCGCCTTCCATGCGCTGGAGGATCGCGGTGTAGCGCCCGCCGGTGATCCCGCTGAAGGCCTCCCCTGCCGCCTTGAGGACCGCCGGCTGACGCTCCCTGCGGAGGTCGTCGAGGGAGCGCTGGAGCAGCCGCTCCAGGAGCGCCGCCATCCGCCATCGGCGCACCGCCTCCTCCAGCTCGGCCCGTCGCTCGGCGAGGCCCGCTGAAATCCGCGGCACGTCGGCGGATGCCTCGAGCTTCTTGCGCTCCTCGCTCGCGAGGGTGAGCCGGGCGATCAGCCCCTCGAGCTCCTCCGCCCGCGCCGCTGCCTCTGCCTGCGCCCGCTCCCTCTCTGCCTCCCAGCTGCCGACCTCCCCCCGCTCCAGCTCGCGGCGGAGCTCCCTGGCGTCGCTGCCGAGGCCGAGGCGCTCTTCGATGACCCGCTGGGCAGCAGCGATCGCCTCCTCCGCCTCCACCCGCCGCCGGTCCTCCTCGATCCGCGCTGCCAGGCCCTCGCGGTCCCGGGCCCCCGCCTCGCCCAGGATCGCCGCAGCATCGGCCTCCAACCGCTCCCTGCTGCCAGCGGCGAGCTGCAGCTCTTCCCCCAGCTCGACGAGGGAGCCCTCCAGCAGGCGGCGATCCCCCTCCTTCTTCCGCTCCACCTCCAACGCGTCGGAGAGCCTGCCCAGCGCCTCCTCCCCGCCCCCCTGGATCCCCGCGAGCGCCGCCACCTCCGCGAGCTCCCGATCCCATCCTTCGACGGACGTCTCGAGGCGGTCGAGCTCGGCCCGGTCCCGGGCCCGTTCCTCCAGGAGCTTCACCGCGTCGTCGACCCGGACCAGGCGTGCGCGGACCGCCTCCGGGGACAGCGGCACCGCACCTGCACCTTCACCTGCACCCACACCCGCACCGTCTTCCGGACCCGGGTCCGCACCCGCACCCGCATCCGCATCCGCACCGGCCCCCGCACCGAGGAGGCCCTCCCTGGCGATCTCCCCGAAGACAGACTCGATGCAGCGGACCCACTCCCGCTGCAGCGCATCGGCGACCTCCTCCATCCGATCCCGCGCCTCCCGCGCCGCCGCCGACGCCGCTGCCGTATCCCGCTCGCGCCGCTGGCGATCGCGCAGCTCACGGTGGAGATCCTCCCAGCGGTGGCGATGAACCCTGGCCCGCTGCAGGGCCTCTGCGGCTGCCTCGATCTCCGAGGCCCCTGCAGCCCCTGGCACCCCGGCGCCCTCTGCATGTCGGCGCATCGCCTCGTCGCAGCGGACGAGCAGCTCCTCCACCTCCGCTTCGGCACCCGCTGCATCCCCGACGGCTCCCGGAGCCGCAGCCACGGGGGCCCGCCAGGTGAGCGCGAAGGCGAGGAGGAGCAGCGCCGCCATCGCTGCCACCGCCGCAGCGGAGGTGCTCGCGGAGAGGAAGGCCAGCACCGCCACCACAGCGAAGGCCCCTGCCCCCGCCCAGAGGGCCGGGCGGATCCGGCCCCCGGCTCCGGCGACGGCAGGGCGCTCTCCCGCTGCGCGCCGCTGATCCCGGATCGAGGCCAGCCTGCGCTCGAGCTGGAGCCGCTCCTCCCGCGCCGCCCGCAGCTCCGCCAAGGCCCCCGCCCTTCGGTCGAGGGCCTCCGCCGGCGCGGCCTCGCCATGCTCCTCGACGAGGAGCCTCGTCTCCTCGAGCTGCCGCGCTGCCTCCGCCGCGGCGTCCTCAGCCCTGCGGAGCGCGGCGAGCAGAGGCTCCCGCTCCCGCTCCAGATCGCGGAAGCGGGCGGCGAAGGCGTCCACCTCCTCCCTGCGCGAGAGGGAGCGATCGACCCGGCGCACCAGCTCCTCGGTCCACCGGGGGCCCAGGCTCCCCAACAGCCTGGACGCGCCCTCGGCTCGCTGCTCGATCGCCAGACGCAGCGCGAGGATCCGCTCCCTGCGATCCGCCTGCAGGCGCTGGTCGCGCAGGAGCGCCTCGGCCCTGTCGGCGACTGCACGCAGGCCCTCGTCTGGCGCGGCGAGGGCGAGCTCCCGCTGCAGGCGCTGCTCCCGAAGCCTGCGCTCCTCGTCGGCGCTGCCCAGCTCCTCGAGCTGCTCGCGGATGTGGTCGAAGCGGTCGAGGCGCTCGGCGCCGATGGGCAGCGCACCCGCCTCCCGCTGCGGCAGCTCCCGCAGACGTTCGATCGCCTCCTGCCTGCGCCGCTCCGTGGGCCAGAGGGCGACCAGCGCCTCCAGCCTGGAGACCTCCCGCCGCGCCTCCTCCGCCCGGGTCTTCACCTCGGCCAGCGACTGCGCGAGGCGCGTCTCCTCCGACGCGAGATCGGCGTACCCCTTGGCCCTCGTCTGGGCACCCCGCAGCTCCTTCTCCAGATCCCCGATCTGCGACGCGAGCTCCCGCACCCTCCCCTTCCTGGCGCTCAGCTCCTCCTGCTGGATCTCCCGCAGCTTCCCCACGATCTCGGTCACCGACCGACCCGCGCCGGAGACGGCCGTGTCGAAGATCCGCATCTCCATCTCGCGGCCCATGAGGCCGCCGAAGTCCATCAGCTCGTCGAGGCCGAAGGCGAAGACGTTGCGAAAGAGCTGGGCGTCGGTGGTGCGCAGGAGCTGGTCGAGGACCTCCTTGCCACCGACCCCGCCGCCGGGCAGCTCGACGGAGAGGGTGTGCCTGGGCTCACCGCTGCGCAGGATTCGGTAGACGCCCCCGTCCGCCTCGACGCTGAGCGCGCCTCCGTGGCGTCCGCCGCGCAGGGCGGCGTAGCGCGTCTCCTTGGTGTTGCCCCTGGGGAAGCCGTAGAGGAGCCCCCGCACGAAGGCGTGGAGGGTGCTCTTCCCCGCCTCGTTCGGACCGACGATCAGGTTGAGGTTCGGGGAGAGGCCGTGGCGCAGATCGCGGTGGACCCCGAAGCCATCGATGTGGATCTCGCGCAGGATCACGATCCCACCTCCAGCAGCCCGGTGGCGTCCTGCTCGTCGTCACCCGGATCCGCCTCGACCTCGAGGCGATCCAGGGCCTCCTGCTCCACCCCGTCGAGGAGATCCAGCAGCGCCTCGTCCCCGAGTGGCTCGATGAACCGCTGGAGGGTCCCCTTGCGGATCGCCTGATCCACCTCCTCGTAGATCGCCCGCCTGGCCTTCGGGTCTGCCCGCAGCCCGTCGAGGGAGCGCAAGACCTCCCCCACCAGATCCTCCCGCGCCCCGAGACGCTCCCGATCGATCGCCCGATGGGTGCTTCGCTCCAATCGATCCCAGCGGATCCAGGGGCTGCCGCCGCCGGTGGCGTCGTCCAGGGAGAGGCGCAGCTCCTCCAGCCGCTGCCCGAGCTCCCCATGGAGCGGCCCTCGCCCGCGCAGCTCGGCACGGACCAGCAGCCCGTCGATCCCGCCGGCCTCCGCCGCGACCCGGGCGGCCCTCTCGATCATCGCGTCCGCGAGCTGGGCGAGATCCTCGAGCCCCGAGATGTCGACGGGGATCGAGGCGAAGATCACGGGCGCCAGGGAGCAGAACTCGATCTGCCGCACGGCGTCGTCCTCCACCTGGATCAGGAGCGCCCCCTTGGCCCCTTGCTCCGCCGGCTTGAAGCTGCGCCCCTGCAGGTTGCCGGGATACGCGGCCCAGCTCTGCCCCTGCAGGAGGGTCTGCCTGGTGTGGACGTGACCCAGCGCCCAGTAGTCCAGGCCGGCGCTGCGCAGATCCTCCAGCGAGCAGGGCGCGTAGGGATCGTGCTCCGCCTGTCCCTCGACGTTGCAGTGAAGGACGCCCACGTGGATCCCTCCCTCCGCTCCGCGCCGGAAGCGCCGCGCCAGGTTCTCCGTCTCCGCCCGCCTGCCGAAGCTCGTCCCGTGGACCGTGGCGATCCGGGCGCCGTCGATCTCCACCGGCACCGCCTCGACCTCGCCGCTGCTGAAGACGTGGACCCGATGCGGCCACTCGGAGATCGCGCTCCAGCCCTCGCCCAGCGGGTCGTGGTTGCCGTGGACGATGAAGGACGGGATCTCTGCGTCCGAGAGCCGCGCCAACCCGCGCCGAAAGCGCAGCTGCGCCCGCAGGCCCCGCTCCGCCCCGTCGTAGATGTCGCCGGCGAAGACGACGAAGGCCACCCGCCGCTCGAGGGCGAGATCGACCAGGCGCTCGAAGGCGCGGAGGGAGGCGTCGCGGAGCTCCTCGGCGAGATCGGGATCCACCCGGCCCAACCCCTCGAAGGGTGTGTCGAGGTGGAGATCCGCCGCGTGCAGAAAGGTGAAGGTCGCCATGGGCACACCCTACCTCAGCGACCGGACATTCGGCCCACACGATGGGCCTCTCCGCGCGGCGGGCCGACCCTGCCGGGAGCGACGACCCGAGCCCGGAGCCCGCCCATCACGGAGGGTCGACCGGAATACACACTCTCCATTTTGCTGTATGGAAGGGTTCCCTCCCCATCGACCCTGGCGGCGCGGTGCCCGGATCGGTTCGGCATCGCCCTGCAAAAATGGAGACATCTTTGATCCAAGCAGCGATCTTCGACATGGACGGCCTCCTCATCGACTCCGAGCCCCTCTGGATGGAGGCGGAGCTCAAGGTCCTGCGCGGGGTGGGGGTCCCGCTGCTCCCTGCGAACTGCGTGGAGACCCGCGGCTGGCGGGTGGACGAGGTGGTGGCCTATTGGTTCAGCCGACATCCATGGGAGGGACCGGCGCCGCACATGGTGGCGGGGCAGCTCGTGGATGCGGTGATCGAGTTGGTGCAGAAGCGGGGGGCGCCGCTGCCGGGGGCGATCGAGGCCATCGAGGCGCTGAGCGAGCGCTTCGGGGTGGTGGGGCTCGCCTCCTCGTCGCCGACGATCCTGATCGAGGCGGTGCTGGAGGTGCTGGGGGTGCGCAGCCACTTCCAGGTGGTGCACTCGGCGGAGGGGGAGGCCTTTGGAAAGCCGCACCCCGCCGTCTTCCTGTCCGCTGCCCGCAAGCTCGGGATGGACCCCACCCGCTGCCTCGTCCTCGAGGACTCCTTCGCCGGGGTGCTGGCGGCGAAGGCGGCGCGGATGAAGTGCATCGCCGTGCCGGAGGCGGGCGAGCGAGGCGACCCTCGCTTCGTCATCGCCGATCGGATCCTGGGCTCGCTGGAGGAGCTGGATCGGATCGACTGGACCGCCCTGACCCGGTAGCGGCCAGCGGGTCTGGGAGCGCGAGCGTCCCGCTGGCGCCCGCGCCATCCAAGATGCCTGCAGCTACCCCAGGTTGTGGAAGACCCGCTGGACGTCGTCGTCGCCCTCCAGCGCCGCCACCACCTTCATCACCTCCGCCGCCTGCTCCTCCGGGAGCTCGGCCATGGTGGTGGGGATGTACTCGGATTCGGCGGAGAGGGGGGTGAGCCCGCGCTCCTCGATCGCGGCCTGCATCTTGCCGAAGTCCTGGAAGGCGCAGCGGATGATCAGCTGCTCCTCGCCGTTCTCCCCCTGGCCTTCGCCCAGCTCCTGGAGGCCGTGGTCGATCAGCGCCAGCTCCAGCTCGTCCGCGTCGATCCCCTCTGGGTCGAGGCGGAAGACCCCCATCCGCTCGAACATGAAGGCGACGCTGCCGGTGGTGCCGAGGTTGCCGCCCCCTGCGCGGAAGTGCATCCGGACGTTGGCCACGGTCCGGGTCACGTTGTCGGTGGCGGTCTCGACGAGGATCGGGATCCCGTGGGGCCCGTACCCCTCGTAGAGGACCACCTCGTAGTCCTGCAGATCCGGGTTGGTCGCCCGCTTGATCGCCCCCTCGATCTTGTCCTTGGGCATGTTGGCGGCGCGGGCGTTCTGGAGCACCCGGCGCAGCGCAGCGTTCGAATGGGGATCCGGCCCACCTGCCCTGGCGGCGATGGTGATGTCCTTGCTGAGCCTCGTGAAGGCCTTGGCCATCCGGTTCCAGCGCGCGAACATGGTGGCCTTGCGCGTCTCGAAAATGCGACCCACTTTTCCTTGCTTTCGTCAGAGGCGGGCAGGAAGCGGGCGACCCTCGCCGCTGCCCCAGCACCCGCGGTCCGTCGGCAATTTCGCGCAGACCCCTCCCGGTGTCGAGCGATCTCTTCCTCCCGGTCGCTCAGGACGAGCGCGGCTTCTGGCGAGCCTCCGTCTGCGCCGGCGCCGGATCGACGAGGCCCGCCGGCGGGTCCATCAGCCCCGCAGGAGCGGAGGCGATCTCGTTGGGGGGCTCGAACAAACCCCGCCCGACCCGGCCCAGATCGTGGCCGGTGGGGATCTGGAAGAGCCGCAGCCCGAAGGCGGGCGCCACCGAGATCACGTGGTCGAAGATGTCCGATTGGGTGTTCTCATACACGCCCCAGGCCACGTCGTTGGTGAACGCGTAGATCTCGATCGGGAGCCCCTCCCCGGTCGGCTGGAGCTGGCGCACCAGCGAGAACTTCTCCTGGTGGATCCCCGGATGCTGGCGCAGGTAGTTGACGATGTAGCTCCGGAAGGTCCCGATGTTGCTGAGCCTGCGCACGTTGACGATCTCGGTGGTCTCGGTGACGTGCTGGCGGTTGTGCGCCTCGAGCTCCGCCTTCTTCTGCGCGATGTAGTCCTTGAGCAGGAAGAAGCGCCCGAAGTGATCGACCTCGTCCGGCTCCAGGAAGCGGATGGTGGAGACGTCGATCAGGATCGACCGCTTGATCCGGCGCCCCCCGAACTCCCGCATCCCCTGCCAGTTCTTGAAGGAGTTCTCGAGGAACTTGTGGGTGGGGATCGAGGTGATGGTCTTGTCCCAGTTCTGGACCTGCACCGTGTTCAGCGCGATGTCGATCACGTCGCCGTCTGCGTTGAACTGGGGCATCTCGATCCAGTCCCCCACCTTGATCAGGCCGTTGGTGGTGATCTGGACCCCCGCCACGAAGGAGAGGAGGGTGTCTCGAAAGACCAGCATCGCCACTGCGGAGAGGGCGCCCAGGCCGCTGAGGAGGAGGGCGGGCGATCGATCGGCGAGGGCGGCGATCGCGAAGACCGCCGCGGCGATGTAGAAGACGATCGAGATCACCTGGAGCAGGCCCTTGATCGGCCGGCTCTTCGCCTGGGGATAGGACGAGTAGATCGCGTTCGCCGCGGTCAGGAAGGCGGAGATAACCACCGCGATCTGGATCGCGATCCACGCAGCGGCCAGGCGGGAGATCGCGGTGGTCACGCCCTCCGACAGGTTCGAGACCAGCGGCAGCGCCTGGAGGATCACGATCGGGGGCAGGAGCCACGACAGCCTGTTGAAGAAGCCGTGGTTCAGGAGCTGGTCGTCCCATTGGGTGGGGCTGCGGCGGATCAGCGCGCCGAGGCCTCGGATCACCACCTGCCTGCAGACGAGCTGCACCACCCAGGCGGCGCAGAAGAGGAGCACGAGGCCGAGCCAGGCGCTCTCGAAGGGGACGTCGTTCAACCAGCTCACTGCTTCACCTTTCATCCCGTCCGCGGATGGCGCCGGCCCTCCGGGAGCAGCGAGGCTCGATTCGTACGCCGGAGGAGGTCCTGCTGGGCCGAGGCCAAAGGCACGGTGCGGGGCGATGTTCGCCGGGATCGCCCCGCCGCTGCGAGGCGTCCGACCCGGTTCAGGGTGGCGCATTGCATCATGGATCGGCGCGGAGGCCAAGGCGGGAGGGCTTCCATGTAGAGGTTGTCCCGCCCGGACCCCGGTGTTAGAAGCCCGACGCGACCGGGCAAGCAAGCGCCGCGCTGCATCGCGGGCCCATCCTGAGCTGGAATGCCCTTGAACACGAACCTGCCCTCCTTTCGCTCTCAGATCCCGAGCCGGCGAGGGCTTGGGTTGAAACTCGCGTCCGCGCTGGAGGCGCATGGAGGGTCCGATGGTGGGTAAGCGCGAAACGCTCCGGCGAGGCATCGGCGCCTGGAGCCCCGGAGCGCAGCCGCCCTCGACCGGCACCGAAGCATTGCGCGAGGCCCTCGAGCGCCTCGGCAGGCCGATCTCGATCGTCGAGCAGGGCGGCAGGCTCGCGGTGGGCCTCGGCGGCAGCGGTCGCCTGGGCGCCGCCCCCTCCGCAGACGCGCTCCCCCTCCTGGCCCACGTCCCCGCCCTCCCGCCGGAGTCGCTAGGGGATCCCGCCTTCCGCGAGGCCCACGGCGTGCGCTTCGCGTACATCGTGGGGGAGATGGCCAACGGGATCGCCTCCGCGGAGCTGGTGGAGGCGGCTGCCCGCGCGGGTCTCCTGGCCTTCTTCGGCGCGGCGGGGCTGCCGCCGGCGAAGGTCGAGGAGGCCATCGTCCGGCTGAAGGCCCTGGGCGACCTCCCCTACGGCTTCAACCTCATCCACAGCCCCCTCGATCCGGAGCTGGAGTCCGCCGGTGCGGCGCTCTTTCTCCAGCACGGGATCCGCCTGGTCTGCGCCTCCGCCTACCTCGATCTCACCCTCCCGCTGGTGCGCTACCGGCTGGCGGGGATCCACCGGGGCCCGAACGGCGAGGTGATCGCTCCCAACCGGGTGATCGCCAAGGTCTCCCGGGTGGAGGTGGCGCGAAAGTTCCTCTCGCCTCCGCCGGAGCGGCTGGTGCGCCAGCTCGTCGAGGCGGGGGAGCTCACCGAGGAGCAGGCGGACCTCGCCCGGTCGATCCCGATGGCGGAGGACATCACCGCAGAGGCGGACTCCGGCGGCCACACCGACAACCGGCCGCTGGTCGTGGTCCTCCCGGCGATCCAGGCCCTGCGAGACGAGCTGCACGAGACGTATCGATACCCGACGAGGCCGCGGGTCGGCGCCGCCGGCGGGATCGCCACCCCCGCAGCAGTGGCTGCTGCCTACTCGCTGGGCGCCGCCTACGTCGTCACCGGCTCGGTGAACCAGGCCTGCGTCGAGGCGGGGACCTCCGATCTGGTCCGGCAGATGCTCGCGGAGGCTGCGAGCACCGACGTGACCATGGCCCCTGCCGCCGACATGTTCGAGATGGGGGTGAAGGTCCAGGTCCTCTCCAAGGGGACGATCTTCCCGGTGCGGGCGGCGAAGCTCTACGAGCTGCATCGGACCTACGAGAGCCTGGAGGCGCTGCCGGAGCCGGTGCGGACGGAGCTCGAGCAGAAGTTCTTCCGCTGCTCCCTCGACGAGGCCTGGGAGGGCTGCAAGCGCTTCTTCGCCGTGCGGGATCCCTCGCAGATCGAGAAGGCGGAGGAGGATCCGAAGCATCGGATGGCGCTGGTCTTCCGATCCTATCTGGGCAGGGCCTCGGGCTGGGCCAACGAAGGGGTCGACGACCGGCGGATGGACTTCCAGATCTGGTGCGGTCCCGCGATGGGCGCCTTCAACGAGTGGGCGAAGGGCTCGTACCTGGAGTCGTGGCGGGAGCGGCGGGTGGCCCCGATCGCGCTGAACCTCTTGGTGGGCGCTGCGGTGCTGACCCGGATCGCGGCCTTGCGTGCGCAGGGCGTCGCGGTGGCGCCGGAGCTGGAGCGCTTCGAGCCCCGCTCCCCCGAGGCCCTCGACGAGCTGCTGGCGCCCGCCGCCATCGAGCCGGATCCCGCCCCCGCCGTCGCGGGGGAAGCCCCTCGCCAGAAGGGCGGCGTGCAGGAGCCCATCGCCATCGTGGGGATGGCGGGGCTCTTCCCCAAGGCGCAGGAGATCGAGTCGTATTGGAGGCTGATCCGCACCGGCCTCGACGCGGTGGGGGAGATCCCGAAGTCCCACTTCTCCCTCGACGACTTCCTCGATCCGGATCCCAAGACGCCGGACAAGATCTATACGAGCCGCGGCGCCTTCCTGGATCCCTACGACTTCGACCCCACCGAGTTCGGGATCCCGCCCTCGATCCTGGAGGCCACCGACACCTCTCAGCTCCTGGGGCTGGTGGTGGCCAAGAAGGCCATGGAGGACGCGGGCTACGGCGAAGGCGTCGAGTGGGATCGCAGCAGGGCCTCGGTGCTCCTCGGCGTCACCGGGACCCAGGAGCTGGTGATCTCCCTCGGGGCCAGGCTGGGCCACCCCCACTGGCGCAAGGCCCTGCAGGACGCGGGGATCCCCGAGGCCAAGGCAGACGAGGTGGTGGAGCGGATCGGCCGCGCCTACGTGGGCTGGCAGGAGAGCTCCTTCCCCGGGCTCCTCGGGAACGTGGTCGCGGGCCGGATCGCCAACCGCCTGGATCTGGGCGGCACCAACAGCGTCATGGACGCTGCCTGCGCCAGCTCCCTCTCCGCGATCCACGCTGCGTGCATGGAGCTGTGGACCGGGCAGGCCGACCTGGCCCTCACCGGCGGTGTCGACACCATCAGCGACATCTTCATGCACATGTGCTTCTCCAAGACCCCCGCCCTCTCCCCCACCGGCGACGCCAGGCCCTTCGCCGCCGACGCGGACGGGACGATCCTCGGCGAGGGGATCGGGATGCTGGTCCTGAAGCGCCTCTCGGACGCGGAGGCTGCAGGGGATCGGATCTACGCGGTGATCCGCGGGGTCGGCACCTCCAGCGACGGCAGGGCCAAGAGCATCTACGCCCCGCTGGCGGCAGGGCAGGCGCGGGCGCTGCGGGCAGCCTACGATCAGGCGAAGGTGAGCCCGCGCACGATCGAGCTCGTGGAGGCCCACGGCACGGGGACCAAGGCAGGGGACGCCAGCGAGTTCGAGGCGCTGCGCGAGGTCTATCGGGAGGCGAGCGCGGATCCGGCCTGGTGCGCCCTGGGATCGGTGAAGTCCCAGATCGGCCACACCAAGGCGACGGCAGGCGCGGCGGGGATGCTCAAGGCGGCCCTCGCCCTCCACCACAAGGTCCTGCCCCCGACGATCAAGGTCGACGCCCCCAACCCCGGGATGGAGATCGAGAAGAGCGCCTTCTACCTCTCCACCGAGGCCCGGCCCTGGATGAAGGCGGCGGGGCATCCGCGGCGGGCAGGGGTGAGCGCCTTCGGCTTCGGGGGCAGCAACTTCCACGCGGTGCTCGAGGAGTACCGGAGCGCGCGGGAGGCCCCGGCCTGGGATGGATCCGTGGAGCTGGTCGCCCTCTCCGCCGCCACCCGCGCCGAGCTCGAGGCGGGGCTGGAGGCGCTGGCGAAGGTGGCGCCCTCCGAGCTCGCTCGCTTCGCCGCCGAGACCCGGCAGCGCTTTCGAGGGGGTGACGAACACAGGCTCGTGCTGGCGATCGAGCAGGGCGCGGATCTGCGTGAGCTCGCAGCCCGCGCGGAGGCGGCGATCGCCAAGGCGGACGGCGCTTCGGGCGCTTCGGGTGCCCCGGGTTCTTCAGGTTCTGGAGGACGCAACGGCGCAGCGGGGCCGCAGGCTGGGGCCGGCGCTCCCTCCGACCCTGCGGGCAGCTCGTACACCTCGAGCAAGGACGGGATCCACTACGGCACGGGTCCCGCCCCCGGAAAGCTCGCCTTCCTCTTCCCCGGACAGGGCTCGCAGTCGGTGGGGATGCTCCGGGATCTCGCCAACGTCTTCCCGGAGATGATCACGGCGTTGGAGGCTGCGGACGGGGTGGCGGAGACGATCTTCCCGCCGCCCACCTTCGATCCGGCGGTGCGCGAGGAGCGGAGCAGGTTCCTGACCCGCACCGACAACGCCCAGCCCGCCCTCGGCGCCGTGGAGCGCGGCGCCCTCGGCGTGCTGCGACGCTTCGGGGTGAAGCCGCAGCTCGCCGCAGGCCACAGCTTCGGCGAGCTGGTCGCCCTCCACGCTGCGGGGCGGATCTCCGCTGCGGACCTGGTCGGCCTCTCCTCCCTGCGCGGGAAGCTGATGGCGGGAGACGGCGAGGATCGCGGGACCATGCTCGCGGTCCACGCGCCGCTGGCGAAGGTCGAGAAGCTGATCGAGGAGGAGGGCCTGGAGGTGGTCCTCGCCAACCGCAACACGCCCGAGCAGGGGGTCCTCTCCGGCTCGAGGGAGGCGGTGGCGAAGGCCAAGGAGATCTGCGCCAGCCGCGGGATCCGGGCGACGCCGCTCAAGGTGGGCGCTGCCTTCCACAGCCCGCTGGTCGCGGCGGCAGCGAAAGACTTCACCGCTGCCCTGGCGGAGGTGGAGATCTTCCCCGGGTCGATCCCGGTGATCGCCAACTCCACCGGCGCCCCCTACCCCGCCGACGAAGACGAGGCGCGGGCGCTCCTCGGCGAGCAGCTCGCCCGGCCGGTGCGCTTCCTCGAGTCGGTGGAGCGCCTCTGGGAGGAGGGGGCGCGCACCTTCGTGGAGGTGGGGCCCCGGTCGGTCCTCAGCGGGCTGGTGCGCTCCACCCTGGGGGCGCGGGCGCATCGGACGGTGGCGATCGACGCCAGCGCCGGTCGCCTGAGCGGGATCTTGGACCTCGCCTCCGCCCTCGCGGCGCTGGCAGCGATGGGCCACGAGGTGCGCCTCGACGAGTGGGAGAGGCTCCCGCCCCTGCCGCGGGGCGAGCGCCAGATCCGCAAGCAGCGGATGGCGATCCCCTTGAGCGGCGCCAACTACCGGGCGCCCTACGAGCCGCTCCCGCCTTCGGCACCGCTGGTCTCCGCGGCGCCTGCCCACGCGGGTGCGGCGGCCTCGTCGGCACCCTCGTCAGCACCCTTTACATCGAGTTTTTCAGCAGCAGCCGCAGCAGCTCCGCTGGCGGCACCCACCGGCCCGGTCCTCCCCGGCGCCGGCCTTCGAGATGCAGCGCCTCGCCCTGCGGGCGCGCCGCCGTCCGGACAAAGGCTGTCCGCGCAACGGCCCCTGGAGTCACCCATGAAGAACGGTCATCCCTCGAACCCGAACCCCTCCGCAGCGAACCAGCTCCTCCTGGAGGCGCTGCGCGCGAACGGCGACAGCCTCCGGGCCCTGCAGGCGCTGCAGGAGCAGACCGCGCTGGTCCACCAGCGCTTCCTCGACGGTCAAGTCGCTGCCCAGTCCAGCTTCCACGCGCTGCTGGTGGGGCAGCAGCGGCTGGTGGAGCAGGCCATCAGCGGCGGGACCTCGCTGGAGGCGCCCCTCGAGGTGGGCGCGCCTGCGTATCCGAGCCCGCAGCAGCCCTACGTCGCATCGCAGCCGTACGTGCCGCAGCCCGTCGCAGCGCCGCAGCCGTATGTATCGCAGCCGGTCGCAGCGCTGCAACCGTACGCGCAGCAGCAGCCTCCGGTGGCGCAGCACGCGGCGCCGATGCCCTTCGGTGCCGCGCAGCCTGCTGCGGCGCCCCAGCAGGATCCCTTCATCGCAGCGCCGCAGCCCGTGCAGCAGCCGGTGCCGCAGCCCGCGATCGCCCTCCCCCACCCGGCGCCGATCAACGGCCACGGAGCCGCCTACGCCGACGGCGCCCCGAACGGACACGAGCCCGCCAACCACGTGGTGACGCCTCCGGCGCTGGCCCCTGCCGAAGAGGAGGCAGGCGGCTCGGAGGAGGAGGTCACCCGGATCCTCCTCGACGTGGTCGCCGAGTCCACGGGCTACCCGGTGGAGATGCTCGAGCTCGAGATGGATCTCGAGTCCGACCTGGGGATCGACTCGATCAAGCGGGTCGAGATCCTCTCCATGCTCTCCAAGCGGATCCCCAACGCGCCCACCGTCGATCCCGAGCACCTCGGCGGCCTGCGCTCCCTGCGCCAGGTCCTCGACTTCGTGGCGCCGCCGCAGCTCCGCACGCAAGGCGCCTCCCGCGCGCCAGCGAGCGGCAGGTCCAAGTCGGGGAAGAGCGTTCGCTCGGACACCGACGCAGAACCTCAAGGTGCCGGTCCCACCGAAGGCTCCACCGATCCATTCGAGACATCCGAAATCGAAGACATCCTCGAGCACCGCGAGGTGGTGGCGGTGCCCCTCCCCGCCGCTGCTGCTGGCGGCGGGCTGCCGCCCCTCGCCAAGGGTGAGATCTGGGTCGCCGCGGACGAGGCTGGCGTCGGCGCGAGCGTCGCCGCCGCCCTCTCCAAGCTGGGCCACCCGGCGCGCCTCGTCCCCCGGGGCCCCGCAGGTGACGACCTCGCCGACGATCGAGCCACCGGCGTCTCCGCGCTGATCCTCGTCGGCGACGACGACCCGCGGCTCCTCGAAGAAAGCTTCGCCATGCTGCAGCGGGCGGCCCCCGCCCTCCGCGACGCCGGGGCGAGCGGCGGCGCGCTGCTCGTCAGCGTCTCCCGCAGGGACGGCGCCTTCGGCAGGCTCGATCCGCTCCAGGGTGGTCCCCTGCAGGCGGGCCTCGCCGGGCTGATCAAGACGGCGGCGCAGGAGTGGCCGGAGGTCCGCTGCAGGGCCATCGACGTGAGCGGCTCCCTCTCCCCCGCCGCCGCCGTCGAGGCGATCCTCGGGGAGCTCGCCGAGGCGGGACCCCGCGAGGTGGGCCTCGGCCCCGCCGGCAGGATCGGCCTGGGGCTCGCGCCTGCGACGCGGATCGCAGGGGCCGCACGACGCGCTCCCGAGTCCGACGTGTCAGCCGCCCCCGGGGTCGACCCTTCGCAGCCGGGAGTCGGCGACGAGACGGGACTCCAGCCTGGCGATCTCGTGGTGATCAGCGGCGGCGCCCGCGGCGTGACCGCGGCGTGCGCCCTCGCCCTGGCGCAGCGGGCTCGCCCCTCCTTCCTCCTCCTCGGCCGCTCCGAGTTCCCAGGCGAGGAGGCGCCGTGGCTCAGCGGGGTCGAGGGCGAGGCGGCGATCAAGAAGGCGCTCCTGGAGCACGGCTTCCCCGGCGAGCGGCCCACCCCGCGGCAGCTCGGCGACGCCTGCAGGCGCATCCTCGCAGGCCGCGAGGTGCGAAGCGCCCTCGCCCGCATCGCCGACGCCGGCTCCCAGGTGATGTACCGCGCCGTCGACGCGCGGGATCCGGCGCAGGTCGCCGCCGCTGTCGCCGAAGCGCGCGAAGCCTTCGGCCCCGTGCGCGGCGTCGTGCACGGCGCAGGGGTCCTCCGCGATCGCAGGATCGAGGAGAAGAGCGCCGAGGACTTCTCCGATGTCTGGAGCACCAAGGTCGACGGCCTCGACGCCCTCCTGGAGGCGGCAGGCGGCGATGCACTGAAAGTGATTGCACTCTTCACATCCGTCACCGGACGTTTCGGCCGCCGCGGCCAATGCGACTACGCCGCCGCCAACGAGGCCCTCACGGGACGGGCGCTGCGGGAGGCCGCTCTGCGCCAGGGCTGCAAGGTGATCGCCTTCGATTGGGGTCCCTGGGAAGGCGGGATGGTCACCCCCGCCCTCCGCCGCGAGTTCGAGAAGGAAGGCATCGAGCTGATCCCCCTCGACGCCGGCGCCGCCCACTTCGCGAGGGAGATCTCTTCCCCCGCCGCCGGCGCGGTGGAGCGGGTGATCGGCGCGGGCTTTCCCCAGGGCGAGGATCCGCTCGAGGTGGACCGGCGGCTGATCGGCAGCCAGCTCCTCTCCGTGAAGACCCATCCCTTCCTCGAGGATCACCGCCTCGCGGGACAGGCCGTGCTCCCGGTGGCGATGATCACCGAGTGGCTCGCGGAGCGCGCCTGCGCTGCGTTCGGCGGCGAGCTCGTCTCGGTGGAGGATCTCCGCCTCCTCAAGGGCGTGGTCCTCGGCGACGGGGAGACCGCGCTCCTCACCGTGTGGGCGCGCCCCTCCGATGGCGGCGCGGTGGAGGTCGAGCTGCGCAGCGCAGGCGATCGCGTCCACGCGAGGGCCCGCATCCGCCTCGGCGAGGCGCCTCCCTCCCGGACGCCCTCCCTGCGATCCGGAGACCTCGAAGCCGGGATCTCCGACGTCGCCGCGGTCTACCGCGATCGCCGCCTCTTCCACGGCCCTCGCTTCCACGCGCTCCAGGCTGTCGAAGGGATCGGCGCCACGGGGCTGCACGCCACCCTCCAGAGCTCGCCCACGCGGGACGGCTGGATCGAGGGCGCGCCTCCCTCGCCCTTCCTCGTCGATCCCCTCGTCTTGGACGGCATCTTCCAGGCGGTGGTCCTCTGGTGCCGCGAAAGGCTCGGCGCCCCTTCGCTTCCGAGCCGCTTCGACAGCTGGCAGCTCCTCCGTCGCCCTGCACCGGGTGAGGCGCTGCGCGCCGTGATCTCCGTGCGCTCCTGGGAGGCGAGCACCGTGATCGCGGACTGCGAGCTCCTCGACGGGGAAGGCGCCCTGGTCGCGGTCCTGGAAGGTTACGCCTGCACCGTGAGCGCCTCTCTCGAGGCTGCCTACGCCGCTGCCTCGGAGCAGGCTCCGTCCCAGAAGAAGGAGCAGGGGAGAAAAGGCGGCGCAGCGGAGGCGATGAGTGGCTGATGTCCCCCAGCGGCGGGGTGAACGCCGGGCCATCGCCATCGTCGGCGCAGCAGGTCGCTTCCCCGGCGCCTCCAATCTCGACGCCCTCTGGCGGCAGGTCCTGGAGCGCAGGAGCGCCGCCCGGGAGGTCCCCGCAGCGCGGTGGCCGGTGGAACGGGACGAGCTCCTGGACCCTGCTGGCGGCCCCGATCGGCTGATCTCCACCCGCGGCTGCTTCCTCGATCCCTTCGCCGTAGACGCCGCGGGGCTCCAGGTCGATCAGGCCCTGGTGGACTCGCTGGATCCGCTGCACCAGCTCGCCCTCTCTGTCGGCGTGGACGCCTTCCGAGGTGCAGGCGCCGACGGCCTGGACCGCAGCCGGATCTCGGTGATCCTCGCGAACATCGTGCTCCCCACCGAGGCTGCATCCCGGCTCACCCGCGAGGTCTTCGGTGATCTCGCCGGGGGATCCGCCTCCGGACGCCTTCCGGATCGCGACGTCGACCGGGCCGTCGCCAGGAAGGATGTCTCCATTTTTTCCGACGGCAATGGTTCGGTCCCCGCCGCCGCGTTGGAGCGGCAGCCCGCGGCGCTCCCTGCTGCCCTGATCGCGAGGGCCCTGGGCCTCGGCGGCGGCAGCTACACCCTGGATGCAGCCTGCGCCTCCTCGCTCTACGCCCTCCACCTGGCCTGCCTCGACCTCGAGGCGGGGCGGGTCGACGCGGTCCTCGCAGGCGGCGTCTCCAGGCCCCAGGCCCTCTACACCCAGGTCGGCTTCACCCAGCTCCAGGCCCTCTCGCCCAGCGGAAGCTGCTCCCCCTTCGACACCCGGGCGGACGGCCTCGTCGTCGGCGAGGGAGCCGGGATCTTCCTGCTCCAGCGACTGGACGACGCCATCCGGGAGGGCCGCCAGATCCTCGGGGTGATCCGCGGGATCGGCCTGTCGAACGACGTGGGCGGGAGCCTCCTCTCGCCCCAGAGCGAGGGCCAGCTCCGGGCGATGCGCAGCGCCTACCAGGCAGCGGGCTGGCGCCCCGACGACGTGGAGCTGATCGAGTGCCACGGCACGGGCACCCCCCGCGGCGACGCGGTGGAGCTCGCGAGCCTGAGCGCGCTCTGGGCGGAGGCGGCCTCGCGGGAGGAGCCCGGCGCGGAGGTGACCGGGGCAGCGGGCGCCGCTCCCTCTTCCGCCGAGCCAGCCTCTCCGGAAAGCGGCGCGCTCAAAGGCGAGGCCCGGGACACGAGCGAGCGCTGCGTGATCGGCTCGGTGAAGGCCAACGTCGGGCACCTCCTCACCGCCGCCGCGGCGACGGGCCTCGCGAAGGTCCTCCTGGCGATGCGAGAGGAGACCCTCCCCCCCAGCGCCAACTTCGAGGCGTCCACCGCCGCGCCGGAGCTCGCGGCGAGCCCCTTCCAGGTGCTCACCGAGGCGAGGCCCTGGAGGCGCCGCGGGCCGCGGGTCCCCAGGCGGGCGGCGGTCTCCGCCTTCGGCTTCGGCGGGATCAACGCCCACCTCCTGGTGGAGGAGTGGATCCCGGCGTCGGGGTCTGCATCCACGTCTCCGTCCGCGTCTGCCTCTTCGTCGGCATCCGCCGCGGACGCCCCCCGCCCCAAGAAGGGGCGTCGCCAGGCTCGAAAGACAGCCGCCCGCTCCGCAAAAGAATCAGAGACAAACACGAAGAGTGAAGACCCATCCACCACCCCCGCGCCCATCGCCATCGTCGGCATGGCGGCCCACTTCGGCGGGCTCCGGGATCTACGCGCGTTCCGCGAGGCGATCTTCCGCGGCGAGCCCGCGCTGGATGCGAGGCCCCGCCACCGCTGGAGCGGCGCCGGGATCCCGTCCGATGATCCTCGCGGCGACGCGCTCTCCCGGCTCCCGGGTGCCTGGCTCGATCAGGTCGAGGTCCCCCTCGGCCGCTACCGGATCCCCCCCAAGGAGATCCCCTCGCTCCTGCCGCAGCAGCTCCTGGCGCTGGAGGTGGCGGTCTCCGCCATCGAGGACGCGGGCCCCGGCGCCCTCGGCGACGCGCCGAGGCTGCGGACCGGGACGCTGATCGGCTTCGGGCTGGATCTGGAGACCACCAACTTCCACCTGCGCTGGATCCTGCGGCGCAGGCTCTTGGCGCGCGCCGCCCGGTCCGGCGGGATCGTCGACGAGGCCCGCCTCGATCGAGAGGTGGAGGCGCTCCTCCCCTCCCTCGGCCCTGCGCTCGACTCGGCCCGCACCCTGGGCGCCCTCGGCGGCGTGGTGGCGGGCAGGATCTCCCGGGAGCTCCAGCTCGGAGGCCCCAGCTTCTCGGTGTCGGGGGAGGACGGCTCGGGCCTGCGCGCCCTCGAGGTCGCCGTTCGCCTCCTCCAGGCAGGCGACGTGGACTCGATGGTGGTCGGCGCCGTGGAGCTCGCTGGCGACCTGCGCCAGGTCCTCGGCGCGGACGAGCTGCGTCCCTTCTCCAGCAGGGGCTCCACCCGCCCCTTCGACCGCGAGGCGGACGGCCCCACCGTCGGCGAGGGCGCGGCGGCGGTGGTGGTGAAGCGGCTCGACGACGCCCTCCGGGACGGCGATCGGATCTACGCGGTGGTGCGGGGGATCGGCAGCGCCGCCGGCGGCGCCCTGGGCCGAGGGCCCAGTGAAGACGCCTATCACGCTGCGCTGCGGCGGGCCTACGCCGAGGCGAGGATTCCCGCGTCGAGGGTGGGCCTCCTCGAGGCAGACGGCAGCGCCAGCCCCGTGCTGGACGCCCTCGAAGCGAAGGCGCTCCACGACTTCTTCGGCGCGGCATCGGAGCCTCGCTGCACCGTGACCTCGGCGAAGGCGGTGATCGGCCACGCCGGCGCCGCAGCCGGGCTCGCCTCGATCGTCAAGGCCTCCCTCGCCCTCTTCCACGAGGTCCTGCCTCCCCTCCCGGGCTACCGCGAGCCTGCCCTCGACCTCTGGTCGAAGGGCCCCTTCCACATGCAGCGCGAGGCCCAGGCCTGGGTGCGCAACCGGGCAGAGGGCCCCCGCGTCGCAGGGGTGAGCTCGATCGCCCTCGACGGGAGCTGCCTCCACGCCGTCCTCGAAGGGGTCGATCGCCCGGCCTCCGAGTTCCGAAGGGAGCGGGCGCGGCCACTCGGGGACCGGGGCGTGGGCCTCTTTCTCTGCGAGGGGAGCGACGAGGGGGAGCTCGCGCGCTCCACCGCGGCCCTTCGGGATCACCTGCAGGCGGAGGCGCCGATCGAGGCGCTCGCCGCTGCCTGGCACCGCAGGCGGGGTCCGGGCGGCAGGGTGGCAGCAGGTCCTGCGCTGCACGAGGGAGGCCCCCTCTCCGACGGCGCCGCCGCTTCCTCGAGCCCCCGATCGGAAGCAGGCAGAGACTTCCCCCCCGCTCCCCTGGTCCGCGCCTTCGTCGGCGCGGACAGGGACGAGATCTTTCGGCAGATGGATCGGCCCCAGCGCGGCGGGAGGCTGAGCGGCGAGGTCGCCTTCGTCTTCCCGGGCTCTGGGAACCACTTCGTGGGGATGGGCCGCACCCTGGGGGTCAGCTTCCCGGAGCCGATCCGCGCCCTCGACGCCGAGACGATGCACCTGCGGGATCAGCTCATGCCCGCCTACCTCGCGCCGTGGCGCGCCGCCTGGCCCAAGGGCGCCGAGGCCCAGGCCGCACGGGCGCTGGAGTCGACACCCGAGCGCATCATCCTGGGACAGGTCGCCTACGGCATCTCCATGAGCGACGTGGTCCGCTCCCTCGGGATCGAGCCCCACGCCGTCCTCGGCTACAGCCTGGGCGAGACCACCGGGCTCTTCTCGTTGCGGGCCTGGCGCGACCGCGATGGGATGTTCGGTCGCACCCTCGCCTCGCCCCTCTTTCGCACCGAGCTCGCCGGGGCCTGCGAGGTCGCCAGGGCAAGGTGGGGCGTCGAGGTCGCCGACTGGCACGCGGTGGTGGTGAACCGCAGCGCCGACGAGGTGCGGCAGGCGCTCTCGGGTACGGCGAGGCTCCTGATCGTGAACGCACCTGGAGAGTGCGTGATCGGCGGGAGGCGGGGTGACGTCGACTTCACCGTGGAGCAGCTCGGGAGCGAGGCCCTGCCCCTGGCGGCGGTCCCCACCGTCCACTGCGATCTGGTCGAGCCCGTCGCCGACGCCTACCGCGAGCTCCACCTCCTCGAGACCTCGGCCCCTGCAGGCGTGCGCTTCTACAGCGGCGCCTGGGGGACGAGCTATGAGCCGACCACCGACCGCGCCGCGGACTCGATCGTCGCCAACGCCACCCACGGCTTCGATTTCCGCGCCGTGGTGGAGAAGGCCTGGGAGGACGGCGTCCGGATCTTCGTGGAGCTCGGTCCCCAGGGATCCTGCACCCGCATGATCGGGCGGATCCTCGCTGGCAAGGAGCACCTGGCGGTCTCCGCCTGCCAGCGGGACCTCGACCCGGCGCGCAGCGTCCTGCAGGTGGCGGGGCGCCTCGCGGAGGCGGGGGTCCCCATCGATCTCGAGTCGATCTACGGGGAGGCGGGGGGCATCGAGATCGCCCCGCCTCGCGCTGGCGAGGTCATCGTCGTCCCGAACGGCGGCGTGCGCCAGCTCCCCGAGGGCCTCGCCCCACGGCCCACGAACGCTCCAAGCTCCGAGGAGGCCCAGCGTCCCCCCATGTCCGACAGCACCGATCGCCAGCGCCGCACGCTCCCTCCTCCTTCGATGCCGCCCCCCGCAGCGCCTGCGGCTACCCTCTTGGCAGGTCCCATCGCGGCGGCACCCCTAACGGCGGCACCTCCTCGAGGCGAGGGCGCTGCAGCCCCCACCCACCTCGCCGCTGCCGTCGCCGAGCTCGGCAGGCTGACCCGAGGTGTCCTCGACCGGGCCCGGGCCACCGCAGCGGTACACGACTCCTTCCTGACCATGGCCCAGCGCTCGCTGGAGCTGCAGCAGCTCGCCCTCTCGGCGGAGCAGCAGCTCCAGGGGCAGCTCGCCTTCCACCTCCCTGCCGGCGAGGTCGCTGCGGAGCCGCTCACCGTCTCCGAGGAGCGGCACCACCCGCAGGTCGAGGCCCCCGCCCAACAGAACACCACCAGTGAAGTCGCCTTCGACTACGACGCCTGCATGGAGTTCGCCATCGGGAAGCTCGGCAACGTCCTCGGCCCCGCCTTCTCCGTGGTGGACGGCTACCCGAGCCGGGTCCGCCTCCCCGACGTCCCCCTGATGCTGGTGGATCGGATCCTCACCGTCGAGGGCACCCTGGGGGAGCTGGGCCCAGGCCGCTGCGTCACCGAGCACGACGTGGAGGAGGGGGCCTGGTACCTCGACGGCGGAAGGGCGCCGGTCTGCATCGTGGTCGAGTCGGGCCAGGCGGATCTCTTCCTCTGCTCCTACCTCGGGATCGATCTGGTGACGAAGGGCGAGCGCCTCTACCGCCTCCTCGACGCGCAGATGATCGTCCACCGGGACCTCCCCCGCCCGGGAGAGACCGTCCGCTACGACATCCGGATCAACCGCTTCATCCGCCAGGGCGACACCTACCTCCTCTTCTTCGAGTACGACGCCACGATCGACGGCGAGGCGCTGATCACCATGCGCGGCGGCTGCGCCGGCTTCTTCAGCCCCGCCCAGCTCGCGAGCGGCAGAGGGATCGTGGAGGAGCTCGGGACCAACCCGCCCCCGCGCCGCCTCGACGCGGCGGGGAACGAGACCGCTGCCTTCCGTCCGTTGGTCCCGATGGAGGTGGAGACCTTCGACGACGACGCCATCGACGCGCTCCGCGACGGCGACATCGGCAGGGCCTTCGGCCCTCACTTCGAGGGGATCACCCTCCCCGAGCCGATGCGCCTGCCGGGCGGGCGGATGCGCCTGGTCGATCGGATCGTCGAGCTCGATCCCGCCGGCGGGCGCTTCGGTCTGGGCAGCGTCACCGGCGAGGCCGACATCGAGCCGGACGCCTGGTTCCTCACCTGCCACTTCTCCGACGATCCGGTGATGCCCGGCACCCTGATGTATGAGTGCTGCCTGCACACACTGCGGGTGCTGCTCCTGCGGATGGGTTGGGTCTGCGACGAGGCGGAGGCGCCCGACGATCTGCACTACGCCCCGGTGGTGGGCCATCCGAGCAAGCTGCGCTGCAGGGGGCAGGTGATCCCGACCACCCGCAAGGCGCGCTATCGGATCGAGGTGAAGGAGATCGGCTACGATCCCGAGCCCTACGTGATCGCGGACGCCTCCATGTACGTGGACGAGCTCCACGCGGTGCAGATGGAAGGGATGTCCTTCCGCCTCGTGGGGATGAGCCAGTCCCAGCTCGAGGCCCTCTGGGCGAGCCGGCGCGGTTCCGAGGCTGCGGCATCCGCTGAATCCACGTCGACCGCCGCCCCCGGTCCTTCGCCCGGATCCGCGTCACGGTCTTCGGCCACCAACGGCTCCGCTGCCAATCTCCCCTTCACGGAGAGCCCCTCGGGTCGTTCCCGCGAACGCGGGAACCCAGTACGCACCCCTCTTACGAGCACAGAGATCCCCCGGCTTCGTGAAAGCACCGACGCAGAAGGCGCAACGAACGGAGCTTCCGCGGCGATCTCCAGCCTCTTCCAGGATCCCCACATCCTCCCGCTGGGCAAGACCTCGCGAGGCAGGCCGATCTACACCCGCGCCCACATCGACGCCTTCGCCACCGGTCGTCCGTCCCAGGCCTTCGGCGCTCCCTACCTCCGCTTCGACGAAGGCCGCATGGCGCGACTCCCCTCTCATCCGCTCAGCTTCATCGACTCGATCGTCCCGGAGGCAGGCGAGCCATGGAAGCTCGAGCGGGGCGCGAGCGCCATCGCGATCTACGACGTCCCCCCGGACGCCTGGTACTTCGAGGCCAGCGGCCTGCGCGAGATGCCCTACGCCGTGCTCCTCGAGACCGCCCTCCAGCCCTGCGGCTGGCTCGCTGCCTGGCTCGGCGCCGCCCTCAAGAGCGAGGCTCCCCTCTTCTTCCGAAACCTCGAGGGGGACGCGGCGGTGCACGCCACCGTCACCCCAGGTACAGGCCGCCTGACCACCCACGCCCACCTCGACCTCGTCTCCGAAGCGGGCGGGATGCTGCTCCAGCAGTTCACCTTCGAGACCCGCAGCGAGGCAGGCCCGGTGATCAGCGGAACCACCCGCTTCGGCTTCTTCGGCGAGGCGGCGCTGGCCCAGCAGGCGGGGATCCGCCTCCCGCCGGACGGCCTCTGGCGCCCGAGGGAGGAGCAGCGCTCCATCGCGCTACCCGGCGGCCCCTACCACTTCCTGGATCGGATCGACGCGCTCGAGCTCGAGGGCGGCCCAAACGGCAAGGGCTTCATCGCCGGGAGCAAGGAGGTGGATCCCGCCGACTGGTTCTTCGCCGCCCACTTCCACGGGGATCCGGTGATGCCCGGCTCCCTGGGCCTCGACGCGCTCCTCCAGCTCCTGCAACGCTTCGCCGCCGCCCGCTGGCCCCAGCTCGCCAAGACCCACCGCCCCATCTGCATGCCGCCTCCCGCCCCCCACAAGTGGACCTACCGCGGCCAGGTCCTCCCCCAAACCGGGCGGATGGCGATCCACGCCACGATCCAGGCGATCGAGGACGGCCCCGCGCCGAAGCTCGTCGCCGACGGCGTGCTCCTGGCGGATGGCAAGGCGATCTACTCCATGCAAAATTTCTCCCTCTCTCTCGTGGAGCGCTAGAAGAGATGCGCTGGTCCAAGGTTCACCTCGAGGCGATCGCCTACGAGCTCCCCCAGGAGCGGATCGAGTCCGCCTCCCTCGAGCGGCGCCTCGCCCCGGTCTATGACGCCCTCCGCCTCAACGTGGGGCAGCTCGAGGCCCTCACCGGGATCCGGGAGCGCCGCTACTGGCCGCCCGATCCGGTGATGAGCGACGTCGCCGCCAGGGCGGGCCGCAAGGCCCTCGACGCCTCCGGCGTGCGCCCCGAAGACATCGGCGCCGTGATCTACGGCGGGGTCTGCAGAGACAACCTCGAGCCCGCCACCGCCTGCGCCGTCGCCGAGACCCTCGGCGTCTCCGAAGAGGCGGTGATCTTCGATGTCTCCAACGCCTGCCTCGGCATGCTGAACGGGGTGGTCGACATCGCCAACCGGATCGAGCTGGGCCAGATCCGCGCCGGCATCGTCGTCGGCGCGGAGAGCGCGCGGGAGATCGTCGATCAGACCATCGACCGCCTCCTCGGCCAGCCCACCCTCGACGAGCTGCGCCTCTGCCTCGCCACCCTCACCGGCGGCTCGGCAGCGGCGGCGATCGTCCTCACGGACGCGTCGATCAGCGACACCGAGCACAGGCTCCTGGGGGGCGCGATCCAGAGCGCCCCACGGCACCACCGCCTCTGCCGCTGGGGTCCCACCCACGGCCTCCTCGGCGACGGCCCGCAGCGGGCGGACACCGACTCCTCGGCCGCCCTCACCGGCGGGGTCGAGCTGGCGGAGCGGACCTGGGGCGCCTTCCTCTCCGAGCTGAAGTGGCGGTCGCAGGACGTGGACAAGGTCGTCTGCCACCAGGTGGGCTCCGGCAACCGGCGCGCCCTCCTCCCCACCCTCGGCATCGCCGAGGACCGCGACTTCGTCAGCTTCCCCACCCTGGGCAACACCGGCTCCGCCGCCCTGCCGATCACCGCCGCCCTCGCGGCGGAGCAGGGCTTCCTCGCCCCTGGCGATCGCGTGGGCCTCCTCGGGATCGGCAGCGGCCTCAACTGCCTGATGCTGGGCCTCCAATGGTGACGGCGATGCGAGCCTCCGTAGACACGACCCCGTTCCGCGACCTCTATCCCTGGCAGGGGAGGTACGTCGACGTCGGCGGCGGCGTCCGCATGCACTACCTCGACGAGGGCGAGGGCGAGCCGCTGGTGATGCTCCACGGCAACCCCACCTGGTCCTTCTTCTACCGGGATCTGGTGCGCCGCTTCTCGGGCAGCTACCGCACCATCGTCCCCGACCACGTGGGCTGCGGCCTCAGCGACAAGCCCGGCGACGATCGCTACGACTACGTCCTCGCCAGGCGGGTCGAGGATCTCGACACCCTCCTCGATCACCTCGAGGTCAGAGGCGGGATCACCCTCGTCCTCCACGACTGGGGCGGGATGATCGGTCTGGTGTGGGCGATGCGAAACCTCGCGAAGGTGAAGCGGATCCTCCTCTTCAACACCGCGGGCTTCGGCCTGCCCCCGGGGCGGATCCTCCCCTGGCAGATCGGCGTGGTCCGACACCTCCCGGGGTTCTCCTTCCCGATCCGAGGCCTGAACGCCTTCGTCCGCGGGGCGCTGATGACCTGCAGCGTCCGCCCGGGCAGGCTGACACCCCAGGTGAAGGCCGGCTACCTGGCCCCTTACGACTCCTGGGCCAACCGCATCGCGGTGCAGCGCTTCGTCGAGGACATCCCCCTCTCCCCCGGCGACCCCAGCTTCGAGCTGGTGGACGAGGTCGCCCGCAGCCTCGATCGCCTCTCGTCGATCCCCGTCTTCATCGGCTGGGGCGCCAAGGACTACGTCTTCGACGATCACTTCCTCGCCGAATGGCACCTCCGGGTCCCGCACGCGGAGGTCCACAGGATCCCCGACGCAGGCCACTTCGTCTTCGAGGACGCGAAGGAGGAGCTCTTTCCCCTGATGGAGAGTTTCCTCGCGCGGCACCCGCTGCAAGCGGCGGGGCAGCCCGCTCGCGGCGCCAGCGATCCGCTGCAGGCAGAGGCAGCAACCGGCGCCGTGCAGCGCGACAGCGCCCGCGTTGCCGGCACCGAGGCAGCAACCTTCGCTGCGCAGAGCGACACCGCCCGCGTTGCCGGCACCGAGACAGCGGCCGACGCCGCGCAGAGCGACACCGCTCGCGTGGCTGGCACCGAGGCCAAGGCATGAGCGGCGCGCTGGCCCATCCGCCCGGGGGCAGCGCTCCTCTACCGGAGATCACCGCCAACATCGGCTCGCACCTGCCGGCGATGGCGGCGACGGTCCCCTACCAGCGGGCGGTGGTGGTCCCCGCGGGCAGGGATGCAGCAGGACGCACCACCTGGAGCCACCTCACCTTCGCCCAGCTCGATCGTGCCAGCGACGTCTACGCCGCAGGCCTCCTCCAGGCAGGGATCGGCAGAGGCACCCGCACCGTTCTGATGGTGAAGCCCTCCCTCGAGTTCTTCGCCCTCACCTTCGCCCTCTTCAAGGTCGGCGCCGTGCTGGTCCTGATCGATCCGGGGATCGGCAGACGCGCCCTGCTCCAATGCCTGCAGGAGGTGGAGCCCGAAGCCTTCGTCGGCATCCCCGCTGCCCACGTCGCCCGCCTCCTCTTCCCCAAGCCCTTTCGGAAGGTAAGAGCGCATGTCACCGTGGGTCGCAAGCTCGGCTGGGGCGGCCACACCCTCGGTTCCCTCGCGGCCCTGGGCGCGAAGAGCGTCGACAGCTTCCGGATGGCGGACTCGCGTCCCGACGAGGTGGCGGCGATCCTCTTCACCTCCGGGAGCACCGGCATCCCCAAGGGCGCCATCTACACCCACGGGATCTTCGACTCCCAGGTGCGGCAGATCCGCGCGCTCTACTCCATCGAGCCTGGGGAGATCGACCTCGCCACCTTCCCCGCCTTCGCCCTCTTCGACCCCGCCCTGGGCATGACCTCCATCATCCCCGAGATGGACGCCCGCTTTCCGGCCAAGGCCGATCCGCGCAAGCTCGTCGAAGCGATCGAGGCCCACGGCGCCACCAACATGTTCGGCTCGCCGGCCCTGGTCGACAACCTCTCCCGCTACGCGGCAGCGGAGGGCCTGCGCCTCCCCTCCCTGAAGCGGATCCTCTCCTCCGGCGCGCCCATGCGCAGAGACATCCTGGATCGGATGCAGCGCGCCCTCACCGGCGGCGCGCAGATCTTCACCCCCTTCGGCGCCACCGAGTCCCTCCCCGTCGCCAGCATCGGCAGCGCCGAGGTCCTCGCAGAAGGGGCCGGCGCAGCGGGGCGCGGCATCTGCGTGGGCCGCCCAGCCCCGGGGGCGCTGGTGCGGATCATCCGCATCCACGACGAGCCCATCGGCGAGTGGTCGTCGGACCTCGAGCTGCCTCCAGGCGAGATCGGCGAGATCACCGTGCGCGGCGACGTGGTCAGCGCGGGCTATTACGCGCGGCCCGAGCAGACCCGCCTCGCCAAGATCCGCGAGGGCGGAGCCATCGTCCACCGCATGGGCGACGTGGGCTTCTTCGATCCCCTGGGCAGGCTCTGGATGTGCGGCCGCAAGAGCCACCGGGTCGAGCTCCCCGAGCGCACCCTCTTCAGCGAGCCGGTGGAGCAGACCTTCAACCAGCACCCCGCCGTCCGCCGCTCCGCCCTGGTCGCAGCAGGCTCCGGACGCCCGGCCCTCGTGGTCGAGCGCGAACCAGGGTCGCCGCTGAGCGACCACGCCCTCGCCGCCGAGCTCCTCGCCTTCGCCAAGAAAAGCGAGCTAACCCATCCCATCCGGGACGTCCTGATCTACCCGGGCACTCTCCCCGTCGATCGACGCCACAACGCGAAAATCGAGCGAGAGCGCCTCGCCATCTGGGCTGCGGAGAGGCTGAAGTGAGTGGTCACCTCCAGTGCGAACGGCGTGACGGAGGAGCTCCCGCGAGTGGGCGCCAGCGCGAGAGGCGTGGCGGAGAAGCTCGAGTGAGCGGGCGCCACCACTGCGATCATGGTGGTCGCTCCCGCGAACGCGGGAGCCTCGTGTGCTCACCCCACAGACGCGTTCCAGTGTTCCTCTTTCGCGGGAACGAGAGGATTTCGTCTCTCGCGAACGGAAATCGATCGATCGAGATCAATAGACGGAGGAGCCAATGAGAGCCATGGTCA
>Ga0180215_1000848_pt1 | contig 35879 bp, 15 predicted proteins | sample eDN3rd37CBELigBY_FD_128871 | JGI IMG/M metagenome (GOLD analysis project Ga0180215, IMG submission 128871) | Enriched backyard soil microbial communities from Emeryville, California, USA - eDNA 3rd pass 37_C BE-Lig BY (version 2) (version 2) | ecosystem: Environmental > Terrestrial > Soil >...
CAGCACCACGTAGGGACGCCGGTTCGGCTCGCGCAGCCCGCCCTCCTCGTCCACCAGGAGCTCGTAGGCGGTCTTCAGCGCCAGGGTGGTGGGGGTGCCGCCGGCGGGCTCGACCATGTACGGGCTGGTCGCGTAGGCGTCGGCGACCGCGGAGAAGGAGTCCGCCGCCGGCGACGTGACCACGTGGGCAGGGGCGCAGGCGATGTCGGGCTGCTCCGGATCCACGCCGTAGAGCACCAGCCCGAACTCGACCTCGTCCTTGCTCGCGTCGACCACGCCCCGCATCACCTGCTGCGAGATCTCCATCCGCGAGCGCCGCTCCGGATCGAGGGTGGCGCCCAGCTCTCCGCTCGTGCAGCCGCGGGTCTCGCCGTCGAAGGGCTCCGCGTCGAAGCAGATCTCCATCGAGCGGGATCGATCCTGCACGATCAGGAGCGACGGCGGCTTCGAACGCTCGAACTCTCCCGAGGTCTCCACCGCGATCACCGTCTGCGGATCGACCGCCTCCATGTTGTACGCCTGGCAGGCGACGATCGTGGCGCTCCCGGCGAGCAGTCCCCAGAGCGGAATCGCCACCGAAGCCAAGCGGCGGAGCGAAGACATCCATACCTCCAATATTTGTATCTTCGGCCCATAGTAGGGCCAAACCCCTTGGGCAGGCAACGATTCGACCGGCGAAACTTCCCAGCCGCCCGCGCCGGTGGCGGCTGGCGCTGCGGATCAGCCCTCACGCCCCTCGAGGTAGGTCGCCACGTGGGCCTTGGCCGAGCGGGCGGCGTCGAGGAGCCGATCCCCAGCGGCGAGGCGCGCAGCCAGGAAGGACGCAAGCCTGCAACCGGTGCCGCGGCGGCTCCCAGGGATGCGGACCCCCTCCAGCCGCTCCATTCCCGACGGGGTGAGTAGCCGGTCCACAGGGGCGCCCTCCAGGTGTCCACCCTTCAGGAGCACCGCCCGGACCCCAAGGTCGAGGATCCTCCTCGCGAGCGAGACGAACGCTTCGTCGGATTCGGGCGCTCCCCCTCGCCCGGGCCCGCTCGAGGCGCCGCCCCGACCCGCCAGATGCAGCCCGAGCGCCGCCGCCTCGTCCACGTTTGGCGTCACCACCTCTGCCCGCCGCAGCACTGCCTCGTAGGCGCCGGCGCCCCCCTCCACCAGCGCCGCACCGGAGGAGGCGCGCAGCACCGGATCGATCACCCAGGGCGCCGCGGCCAGGGAGGGGTGGTCCATCAGCCGCTCGATCGCCGCCATCGCCGCGGCGCTGCCGATCATCCCCACCTTCACCGCGGCGATCGCCTCCTCCTCGTCCTCCAGGAGGGCGAGGACCTGGGCCTCGATCACGCCGGCGGGAACCGGGTGATAGGAGTGGACCCGGGCGGTGCTCTGCACCGTGATCGCGGTGGCGCAGAGTAGGGGCCTTCCCCCCGCAGCAGCGATCGCGCCTCCGTCCGCCCAGAGCCCCGCGCCGCCCGAAGGATCGAGGCCCGCGAGCACCAGGACATTGGGCCTCTTCCGCTTCTGCGCTGCCTCGCTCATCGCCGGGCAGCCTCCACCAGGAGGCGGTAGATCCCCAGGTTCCAGGGCTCCCTTTCGAGCAGCAGCTCGGGATGCCACTGGACCCCCAGCACGAAGGGAAACGAGGGGTCCTCGATCGCCTCGATCACCCCATCCGGCGCCAGGGCCGAGGCCACCAGGCCCTGCCCCAGCTCCCCGATCGCCTGGTGATGCGTGCTGTTCACGCGGCCGCCGGCGTCGATCGCCCGGGCCAGGAGGCTCTGCCCTTCCACCGCGATCGGGTGGGACGGCTCCGACTTCGGTGTCCGCTGCTCGTGCAGCATCGCCTCCGGCAGCTCGCTCGCGATGTCCTGGACCAGGCTGCCCCCGCGCAGCACGTTCAGAAGCTGCATCCCGCCGCAAACCCCCAGGATCGGCAGCCGGCGCTCCAAGGCCCCGCCCAGCAGCGCCTCCTCGAAGCGGGTGCGCGACTCGTTCGTCGGTCCGCAGCGGGGATGTCGCGCAGCGCCGTAGGCCTCTGGCGGGATGTCGAAGGCGCCCCCGCTCACCACGAGCCCCTGCGCCGCGTCCAGGAGCTCGTCCACCGGCGAGTCGAACGCGGCGATCAGGGGGAGCCCGCCCGCGGCGAGGACCGCGTCGGCATAGGCGCGCTTCAGCAGGTAGCGCGGCGGATCCGCGTCGTCGAAGTCCGGGGTGATCAAGATCCTGGGTCGCAAGGTCCTGCCTCCGCTCAGGAAGCGATCGACGAGGCCCGCGCCCCTGCGGCGAACGCCTCCCGAAGCAACCTTCCGTGATCTTCCATCGAGTCAGCCCCCAGGAGCTCCGAGACCACCGCAGCGGCGGCGGCGCCGCAGGCCGCCACCTCCCCGATGTTCGCGGCGCCGATCCCCGCGATCGCCACGACGGGGATCGGCGAGCCTCTGCAGACCTCGCGCAGGAGCTCCAAACCCCTGGGAGCGGCGTCCACCACCTTCGTGGATGTCGCGAAGACCGGGCCGAAGCCGACGTGATCCGCCCCCGCCGCTGCGGCTGCCTGCGCCCCGGCGAGATCCCGCACCGTGGCTCCGATCGCCAGGCGGTCGCCCACCAGCTTTCGGACCTCCGCCACCGGCAGGTCGTCGGCTCCCACGTGGACCCCGTCCGCACCTGCGAGGAGCGCCAGGTCGGCCCGATCGTTGATCACCAGCGCGGCCCCCTCCGCATGCACCAGCGGGAGCGCCGCCCGCGCCGCCTCCAGGAGCGCCGCAGCAGAGGCCCCCTTCCACCGGATCTGAACCACGGAGGCGCCGGCCTTCGCGAGGCGGGCGCAGAGGTCGGGGAGCGGGATGTCCGATCGGACCGAGGGATCGGCGATCGCGTAGAGTCCATGAACTCGCATGCGGGCACCATAAGAGGCGGCCCGCTCTCCCCGCAAGCCTCGCGACCTCTCCCGACCAGGCCCCCGGGGAACGGACACTCCGTGGAGCCCGCCGCAGCAGGCCTCGCCGCCTGTCGCCCAACGCCTGTCTTCGCGGCAGCGCGACCTCAGGAGGCCCCCGGGAGGCCCCCGGGAGGCCCCCGGGAGGCCGCCGGGAGGCCCTCGAAGGACCTCAGGATCCCCTCAGAAGGCCCTGCAGTAGCCGAAGCGGCTGCCGAACTCGAAGGGCGTGCACTGGAGGTTGAGGCCGGCGCGGATGCAGTACTCCGGGTCGGCGTTCTCGTCACAGACCAGGGAGCATTTCTTCGCCTGGCTGCAGTGGAGCCCCGGGGCGCATTCGTTGGGCGACTCGCAGACGTCGTTGAGCTCTCCATGGCCCTCGGGGGCGCAGAAGGCCTTGCCGTGGGGCTGGCCAAGCTCGAAGTAGCAGGCCTGGCCCTGGCCGCAGCTCGACGGGGTCTCGAGCAGGTCGCAGAGTCGAGCGCAACGGCTCACGCCGTCCAGGTGGGTACAGCCCTCTCCCTCGCCGCAGATCTCGCCGAAACGGCCTCCGCATTTGCAGACCCCGTCGGTGGGATCGCAGGTCGTCCCCTGCGCGCAGACCTTCTCCACCCCTCCCGGCGCACAGAGGTCTCCGCCGCGGCAGGCCCCCTCGACGCAGATCTTCTCCGCGTCGCAGACTGGGTGGCGGTGCCCCACTCCGCCGCATCGGCACTGGCCGTCGTCCGGATCGCAGACGGAGCCGCCGACGCATACGGGTTCATCGCAGAGGGTGCTGATCGCGCAGAAGAAGCTCCCGTCCTCCTCGAGGCAGGCCTCGCCGGTGTTGCAGATCCCGCCGTCGAGGTCGCCGCAGTGGCAGAACCCGTCCTCCGGATTGCAGACGCTGTTGGCGCCGCAGCTCACCCCCGCGCAGGGATCGACCTCGCACGCGCCCTCGACGCAGACGGTGCCGGCGCCGCAGACGGTCCCCCCGCATTTGCACCGCTGGTCGGAGGGGTCGCAGACCAGCCCTTCGCCGCAGCGCACCTCCTCGCAGGGGTCGTGCTCGACGCATTTCTCGGCGACGCAGACCTCGCCCTTCCCACAGACCACTTCTCCGCACTGGCATCTTCCCGTCTGCGGGTGGCAGGTCTGCCCCCTGGTGCAGCTCGTGAACTCGCAGCTCGAGCTGACGCAGTGGGGGGAGGGAGAGAGACTGCAGCCCTCACCTGCTCCGCAGATCAGCTCGCCCCCGCACTTGCAGTGGCCATCCGCCTCGTCGCAGCTGAAGCCCTCCTCGCAGACCTTGTCGAAGCAGCGGCTCGCGGTGGAGGTCTCGCCCCCGTCTCCGCAGCCAACCGTCCCGACGGCCAACATGACGACGACGCCCACCAGCGGGAGCAGCCGGCGCCCTGTTGCGCCAGCCGGAGGGCCCGAGGCTCCCCCGGATCCGCTCTGCAGGAATCTTCGCGTTCGCCCACCCCTCTCTCGCGGACGATCCCGGAGCTCGCCGGCCTGCATCCGTCGAGCCCCGCCGCCTCGCAGGCGCAGCCCTCCGGCCCGCAGGGCGAGCCACGCCACGCGGACGCGGCCGGCCCCGCCATGGGGCCTGCGCCAGCGAAGGAGGAGGCCGAAGACCAGACCGAGGATGCCAAGGCCTCCAGGGGCGCCGCCGGCGCTGCTGCAGCCCGGCTTCGACCGGGTGCGGAACACCAGGGGTTCGGGCACCACCTCCACCCGCAGGGTGAGCGCGTTCAAGCCCCTGCGGCCCAGGGCGTCCTGGAGCTCCAGGATCAGATCGTGGGGCTCGAAGGAGGCATCCGCCGCCACGGTGCCGGAGATGCGCCCGTCGCTGCTGAGGGAGAGGCCCTTCGGGAGCACGCCGCGGACGATGCGGAAGGTCGGCTCGTCAGATGGGCTCGCGCCCAGCTCGAAGAGGACCTCCTCGCCGCGGACCACGGGGCGAACGTTGCGTGCGACGAGTTGGAGCAGGCCGCATTCCACCGTCAGCGAGACCGATTCGGCTCGGCTCTGCCCCTGCCCGTCTTCGAACTGGACATCCACCGCAAAGTCGCCGCAGGCGGTGGGCAGGCCCCGCAGACAGAGCGCTGCTTCGTGGGGCTCCGCCACCAACCCGGTCGGCAGCGAGGAGGAGTCCACCGTCCATCGGTAGCTGCCCTCTCCTCCCTGCGCTTCGATGCAGGCGTCATAGAACCGCCCCGTGGTGCCCTGGGGGAAGAGGCCGCTGGAGAGCGCGAGGGTGCTCGGCTCGGCGACCTGCACGTCCAGCCACTGCCGGGCTTCGTTGCCCAACGAGTCCGTCACCAGGACCCGGAAGCGGCTGCCCTCCGCCATCAGGGTCGCACGCCCGCCGATCCTGCCGTCTCGCGTGGGACCCTCCAGCCCGTTCGGCAGCCGATTGTCGAGGACCGTGGGATCCAGCTCCCACCGATAGGGAGCCTGCCCGCCTCGCGCCACCAGCCGGACACCCTCCTGGTACGAGGCGGTCACCCCGTCATACCACCGACCGTAGGGTTCGCCCTTCACAGCGATCGGGAGCACCCGGGTCGCCACCTCCAGCTCGCTCTTCGCCTCGATCACCTGGAGCGCGAGCATCCGCTCGGTGACGTCGGTCCCCGCCTGCAGCCGGGCGGTGAAGGCGAAGGTCCCCAGGAAGAGCGGCCGCCCCTGCAGCAGCCCCTCTGGCGTGAGGGACATGCCCGGCGGGAGGTTCTCGGCGGACCATCGCGGCGGCCCCTGGCCTCCCACCGAGACGAGCTGGTGGTTGTACTGCGTCTCCAGGTTCGCCCGCGGCAGGACATGGGTGAGGATCCGGAGCGCCGCCGCCTCGACGACGAAGGGCGCCGGATGGACGAAGACGTTGTTCTGCTCGTCCAGCTCCTGGAACTGGTTCTCCGGATCCAGGATCATCCCCAGGTAGTAGGTGCCGGGCAGGACGTCGGAGGGGATGGTGACGAGATCGACCCGCTGGCTCGCCTCCATGCGACCGATCGTCTCCTGCCCCGCCCCTCCCGTGGCCTGGATCGACAGCGGGATCTGATGGGGCGAGATCTCCGGAACCGTGGACAGGAAATACTGGTATCGGAAGGTCGCCGTCTCGGGCCTGGTGAACTCGCCGGGTACGAAGTTGATGAAGCCGTCGTTTCGGATCAGCCTCTCGATCGGCAGCGTTTTTCCGACCACGAGAGCGCCTGTCGGCTTCAGCTCGATCGCAGCGAGATCCATGAACGCCTGCCTGCATTCGACCGGAGGAAGGGTGACCACATCCGGCGCCTCCTGGCTCGTCGAGTGGAGCACGTCGTCGAGCACATGGAAGTACTGGGTTCCGGTCGTGTACACGGCCCCCATCTGATCCTCGACGGGGATCCTCCCTTTCATGGAGAAGGTGCGACATCGCTGGTTTCGCGGCGCCGACTCGTCGTCGAGAAAATTCATACAGCTCTTGGCACCCTCGGTTCCCAGGTGTTCGGACAGGAGGGGATCGTGTCCGCACCTCAGGCCGCTCCCACACTGGCTGTCGTCGGTGCACGCCACCCGGCAGAATTCGAAGGCGCAGGTCGCGGCCCTTCCCCCCACCGGTTCGCAAGCGCGATAGTTCCAGGTCCCAGGCACGCCGCAGAAGCTGGGATTCGAAGCTGCCGTAACGTCGAAGGCCGAGTTGACCAGCTCCTCTCCCATGATGATCCCGGGGCGAAATCCTTGGGAGCTCGACTTCCCCAGGTTGCAGACCTCGAAGGTCGCCACGATCTCCTCTCCGTAATAGCAGCCATTCACCAGCTCGAAGTTCTGCAGCGGCGTCGTGACCTTGAGCTGCGGGCGCTCGTTCCTCATCGGCAGGGAGGCGACCAGATTGTTGGATCGGTCCGCGTCCTCCACCTCCTGGTGGAGATCGATCTCGAGTTCGAAGGTGTAGTTCCTGGCGCGCAGGATCTCGGGGAGCCGCACCACCCGGTCGAAGGCGATCGACTGCGTCGCGCCGAGGCCCGCGTCGACCCTCCCGACGAGGAGGAGCTCCCGCCCGATGCCGGCTCCGGCGTTCAGGGGATTCAGGCTGATGCTGTAGTCGAAGGGCCCGGCCTGGCTGTTTCCGTCGTTGCGGATGGTGACCCGGACCGTCCGTTCGATCCCGGGCTGCCCCTCCTCGGGTCCTTCGATGGTCCCCGTGAGGTCGGGGCCGAGGCGTATCGACTCGTGGGAGCAGACCCAGTTGTTGGAGCGGTCCCGCTCCGCCAGTGCGTTTGCAGGGTCGATGAAGGCACAGGTCCGATAGAGCCCGCTGGGAGGGCGCGGGACGCTGATCGCCCTCGTGACCTCACGGAGCTCCCCGCCTTCGAGCCTCTCGATCCGACTGAGACTGCCAATCCGGATGGTGCCGGCCTCCCCGGGAAAGAGCGTGGGCGAGCGGGACAGATAGAGGTCGACGTCGACTCCATCCGCACCGAGCTTGCCCGCGTTGAAGAGCTGGGTCTGGACCTCGATCTCGACGCTGGAGACGAACACGCGCTCCAGCGACGAGAGCACCCTGCCGGCGAGGTCCACGTCCTCCGAGAGACCGTACTGGATCACCGAGTTGGCTGGGAAATGCGCCGCGTTGCAGACATTCGCCCCGAGCGCCGCGGAGCAGGCGTCGAAGCGCCCCCTCGCGTCCGGACCGAGGCTGCCCGCGCCGCTGGGAGGCTTCAGCCCCCAGGACGCCGAGGACCACTCCTGGTCGGGGGCGATCTGCACCTTCCCGTACTTCACCCGGATCACGCTGGAGCCTTCGCGGAGCCAGATCTGGCTCTGAAAGGTCGTATCCGTCCCGCTGACCGAGTCCTGCAGCTTGGAGCAGCCGTCCCACTCGATCACGAACTCTCGGTTGGGGACCTCGCCGAGGATCTTCGTCTTGATGCTGCTCTCGGCGGGGCAGAAATGATCGCCCCACCAGGCCGCGATCAAGTTCACGGGTGAGCCGGTCTGAACGAGGAGCTCTGACGCCTTCTGCGATGACGCGTGGGCCCCGGCGGGTTGGTCTCCAAAGGTGATGTATCCCTTGGCCCCGACGTTGAACGCGTGGAAGGGCTCCGATCCAAAGAAGCGAAACCCGAACGGGAGGGCCACCCCCCTCGCCTGCCCGATGTTCCCATTGGCGAAGCCGCTCTGGTTCACCAGCCGGAGCGTCGCGTCTGGCCCGCCTTGCATCTGATCGACGCTCCGAAACTCCGCAGCCCAGACTGTCGGGAGATACTGGGTCGATTGGGCGGGAGCCGAAGCGGGGCAGAGGAGGAACAGGGCGAAGAAGGCAAACAAGGAGGAGTGAAGGAGGGACATCCACGGTACGAACCGCGAGCCAAGGCGGGAGCATGGCCGAAACGCCAGGACCCGGTTCGACAACGCCCGCGCCGGGACCAGGGGTCCTCGAACTCCAACCATCGACAACTCCGCCACCCTTCCGTTCAAACCCTACGGACGGGAAACACCTAGAAACGAGGCGGCAGGCTGAGGTGAATCCGATCGACATCGGAGTCTCCCGCGCCTGCCCCTTGGATACTACCAGCGTGTCGAATCCGGAGGCGGGGCCATCGGCCCCGCCTCTGGGTCGGCTGCTTCCCAGCCCTACTTCTTCTTGTAGAGGATGGACTGGTGGGAAGTCAGGATCGGCTGCTTGAAGATGTACTGCAGGGCCGGAGTCCCGTCCGGAGCCGCCAATCCAACGCTCGACTCGGAGCCATTGAAGAAGACGCCGACCAGGTCGCCGTAGGCGATCACGATGTCTCCGTTCTCCCAGAGCTGGATCTGGTGGGTTGCGTGCCCACGAAGGTCCGGATCGGCGTACTGGTTGAGGAACGCCGAGTAGCGGTTCCATTGAGCGATGAAGACCTCGTAGCCGTCGATCATGACCCTCGCCGAGTAATACTTGGTTGTCAGGTCGGCACGTGCCGCACTCGCCAACCAGAACCCTGCGATCAGGCCATGCTCCGTTGCCCGCTTGTTTGCCTGGGCAGGGGTCTGCTGGAGTAGGTCCTGCGCGGCCACGATGGTCGTTCCCGAGTTCGCATAGGGCCCTAGGGCGATGACGCCGAAGTTCCCCGACCACATCTCGTCCACCTGGACGAACTGATCGAAGAACGGGAAGGCGAAGTTGCTCCCAGCAGGCACCGGCTCGAGCGACCACCGGTTGTTCATCTCGGGATGCACCACACCGATCTCGCTGATGTCGACGAACGGCTTATCCGAGAGGTAGTCCACGTCGTAGAAGTAGGAGAGGCAGCTCTCTCCGTGGACACCTGGAGTGCCGGCATTTGCGTCGTCGTACATGGAGGTGCTCTCACACCAGGAGGACAGGGAGGGCACGCTGACGGTTCCCAGCCGCTGCATGCTGGGATCGAGGGAGAGCGACGCCGCCCTGACGGCGAACCAGGTCGGCTCCCAGGTGGCGCGGGCCATCACCGCATCCCCGGACCGGATCTCGATCGACGCCTCGGTCTTCAGGTCGATTTCGGTCCCATAGACGAAGAGTGAGTCGAAGCTCGGAGACGTCTCCGCGGAGAAAACCCCGTAGGCTTTGGGGGCAAGGACCAGCGGCTTGCCGGTTGCGATCGGGACCGAGTGCGAGCCTACGACCAGGGTCATTCCCTCCAGGTCGATCGGGTCGAGGGTGAGGTTGCGGACCTCGAACCATTGCACCGGATTGCCACCGAGCGGATCGACCTGGAGCTCGGTGATCATCAGATGCCCCGGCTGCGGGACGACGACACGGAACGTCTCGCACTCGCTCCAGGTGCTCGAGCTCGCACACATCTTGTAGTCGGTGGAGTACAGGGGCGCCAGGTTCACCGTCGCCGTTGCAGGGAACGGATTCGTCGAGCGGGTGAACCGGAACGAGCGGTTGGAGAGGCCTCCGTTGTGAGCCGGGGTTCGGTAGGAGACCTGCTGCCCCAAGAAATCACGGGACGGGTCTTCCAGCTTCCCCTCGCTCCGGAAGCCGATGCTCGCGGTGCTGCCGAGTGCACGGAGCGCCATCTCCTCGGTCGCTGGGACTCCGTCGTCCTTGGTCCCGCTCATCTTCCCGTAGCGGAACTCGAAGGTCTGATCCTCGTGGAGAACGAGTTGGAAATTCAGGTTCCCGTCCCGGCTCGCCGCAGTGGAGTGATGGAACTTCATTCCCTTCCACTGGACGATGAACGAATCGGGTCCGGTGGGGTTGTGGATGTACTTCGTAAGCACCTTCCCCGTCCCATCTGGATTCAGGTTGTCCCAGAAGATCCCCATCCGAGGGTTGAGGTGACCTGTATAGTTGTTCGGAGCCGCTTGGGCCGGGTCTGGGAAGCGCGTGTTCGAGGTAGCGCTTCCTGAGTCGCCTGTTCGGAAGCTGACCAGGCCGTGGGCCATGACCCGCATCTCGGCTCTGGGTTCATCGTCATAGAGGCCAAAGAAGAACGGGAGCGCGACCGTCGCCGCGGAGGTGTTGCTCGTCAAACCGGATACCTGCGTCGCCCCGCTCGTCCCCTCGATGTCCTCATAGGGCGCATCGCTGGACACGTCATACATGAAGTATTCGTCCGGTCGTCCCGAGTTCCTGGTCTCGTTGCTCCAGAACACACCACCTTCGCCCTGGGTCTCCCAGGCGATCGTGACGGGAGCGCCCCGGATGACGTTGACGCCACCCTCGAGCCCCGAGATCTCGAAGTCCTCGATCGAGATCGTTCGGACCTCGACCACCACGGTCTTGGATCTGGTTCGCCCTTCGCTGGTCGCCGTCAGGGTGTAGGTCGTGGTCTGGGTGGGCGTGATCTCCAGCGAATCGTTCGCAAGATTCAGCCCGGTGAGCTCGATCGGCCCGTCCTGATCGGAGGTGAGGGTCAGCCCTGCGACATCGGTGGTACGCCAGCTGAGCAGGGTCTTCTCTCCCAAACGGAGCGTCGTGGCGAGGGCGGAGAACTCATCGATCGAGAAAGGTGGGAAGACGGAGATATCCATTACTTCGACCACCGAGCTGCCCAGGTTGCCGAGCCCCCGAACCGTGAAGCGATGGATCCCCATCTCCAAGCCTGCGGCGATGAGGAAGGAGCCGTGGCGGAGGTCGAAGGTCGTCCCCTGCTCGCGATAGACGACGTTCCCCTCTTCGTCCTCGATCGTAAGGTCGGTGAGCCCGGCCGAATGCCAGTCGATGCTGAAGGGCTGCCCCGGACGTGGCTCCTCTGGAGAGGTCGAAAGCTCGATCGACGCTGGGGCGTAGCCGCTGACCCGCCTGGAGACCTCCTGGTAGCTGTGATCGTTCCGGGCCACCAGGGTGTAGGTCGATTCCCCCATCGGCCTCAACTCCACTTCGCCGCTCAGCGGGAAGGCAGGTTCCGGCACGATCCTCCAGCCCTTTCCGGTCAGGCCCCCGAGAACGGGCTTGTTGAAGGAGATGGTTGTTCCGCGAACTCCATTGCGCTCCTGGAATCCGATCGTCGACAGGGTCCCGTCGGCATTCCTGGGGTTCGAGCCCCCGTCCATCGTCCCGTAGCGATACTCGAAGCTGCCGTCCTCCCGGAGGAGGATCTGGAAGTTGAGATTGGAGTTCTGGTGGATGGCGGTGTCCTGGCTCGAGAAGTCCTTCCATTGGACGACGAAGAAGCGGCCCCTTCCATCCTCTCGAAGCGCGGTCCAGACGGTTCCCTGGGTGTCCCCATAGTTGTTCTGGAGGTAGTTCCAGAACGGCGCCAGATGGACTTCCTTGCTGCCTCCAATCACGTCGGATCCCGCACCCATCGCAAGGTTCGTGTTCCTCGTCGACATGGTCGTCCGCAGGTTTCCTTGGTCATCGTACAGGTCGAAGCTGACGTAGCCATCCCTCATGATCCAGAGCCCCGAATACTCCTCCCCGCCGAAGGGGAAGACGAAGCCATCCGGGAAGGACTCCACCAAGACGTAGCTGAAGAACTGGGGGGAAGCGGTGCGGCTGGTCCACTCGGTCGCCCCCGGGGTGCCGCTGATGTCCAGGAAGGGCTCGGTTGTGGCCGTGATCTCGATGGGCCGATGGATCACCGGGAAGTGGAAGGTCCTGTTCGAGAGACCGCCTGGGTAGGGCGTGTTTCGGGAGACCATCACGCCTTCGGTGCCACGGGCGTTCTGGTACCCGATCACGGCGGTCGAGCCATCCGCCATGTCCTGATTGGGTGGGTTCGACATCGACCCGTAACGGAAGTCGAAGGTCCCATCGTGGCGCAGGACGATCTGGTAGTTCAGTTTGGCGGTGGTCTCATTCCTGAAGGACATGTTCTTGTACTGCAGGATCAGGAAGGGCGCATCACCACCCGCATCGAACAGCTCCCACCAGACCTCTCCGCTCTGCGCGGCTCGGTCCATGTCTCCCGTGAATGGCGTCATGTGGAGATAGGGCCTGCTCGCGCTCGGCAGCACCACGTTGAAGTCGTATCCCCCTGCCTGGTTCACATCGAACGAAATGAAGCCGGTGTTGGAGACCCGGATGCCCCTGCGCGGGGCTCCGTCGAACGGAAAAGCAAAGCCTCCCGGGAAGTTCAGAACCGTAGAGGTGGTGCGGTTGGTGTTGAAGGTCAGCAGGTTCGCGGTGCTCCTCTGGCTGAGGTCGATGTACTCCTCATCGGTCTCGATGTAGTCCGGCACGCGAATTTCGACGGAGGTGGCGCGGGCGGTCTCCCAGCTCAGCTTGACGGTCTCCCCCCGGAATACCTCCTCCGGCTGCGCCTGGAAGCTCAGGATGCTCGCGGGTCCGACCCCTACCCGAAGGTCCGACTCCACCTTCGTGCCGATCTCGTTCTCGAGGACGAAACGGACGTGGGGCGCGGCGATGGTGGGAGCGAAGGTTGTGGTCCCAGCGGCCACGTCCCGTGTGGTGGTGTAGAAAGCGTCGCCCTGAACCTCGCCGTCGTCGCCGATAGCGAAGAGAGTGAGGCTGGTCGCGTCGACGGTCTCCCAGACCAGGATGATCGGCTCCCCTTCGTTGGAAGCGAACTCCGGGGTCGCCTGGGCTGCGACCAGCTCGGGCCTCGCGAGGACCTGGACGATCGCCTCAGCGGTGCTGAACCGCTCGTCTCCGGTGCGGGCAACGAGGGTGAAGAGGTAGTAGCCCGGCGCGCTCAACCGGAAGCCTGCGCTGCCGGAGAGCGGATTGGCGGCGCTCAGATCGTAGTTGTTCCCCAGCCCGTCCACGAGGCTGAGGACCGGCGGCACGCCATAGGCGTCGGTGGACACCTCCCAGGAGACCTGGATGGAGTCGTCGGAGCTGATCCGGTCAGGGGTCACTGCAAAGTTCTCGATCACCGGTCCGTCCGTGATCTCCACCGTCGCGGTGCCACTCGTCGGACCGGCGGCGTTGGTGAGCGTGAGGACGTAGTCGGCGGGACCGACCTCGGAGGGAGCCTGCACCGAGAGGGAGTGCTCGCCGATCAGCTCCAGATCCTGGGTGGAGAAGTGGGTCGTGCCGCCGGGACCGGTGAGGGTCAGCGACGTTCCACCCTCGGCCCGCCAGGAGAGGACGATGGTGCCTTCCACCGGAGACCACTCTCGGTCCGCAGTGAAGTTCAGGATCGCCGGCAGGCCGACTCCGACGGTGAGCTCCTGCGTCACCTCATGGTCGAGGGAGTTGAAGGCCCGGAGCCGGTAGTGGGTGTCGGCTGCGAGCTGCTCGGTGATCGACGAGCTGAAATCCTGCGGTCCGACAGCTTCCACCGGGAGCCCATCCCGCTCCAGGACGACGCGGTCGGCTGCGCTGACGTCCCAGGAGAGGGAGGTGGACTCACCCTGGCCGACCCGGCTCGGGAGAGCCTGGAAGGACGCGATCCGCGGGACGTCGACGACCTCCGCCTCCACCTGCTGGTTGACCGAGCCCGCGGGGTTCTCTGCGGTGAGCTGGAAGGAGGTCGGGCCGTAGATGGTGACGCGCACCTCGTCCGAGTCCACCGACTTTCCTGCCAAGGAGACCTCCCCACCCGGGATCGCGACCAGGCTGAGGCTTCTGGCGAGGGTGACGTCCCAACGGACGGTCACCTCGGCGGGGGTATCGGGTCCCGCCGTCTGCGGTCCGGAGACGACGCGGAGATCGAGGATCAACGGCCGGTTGACCAGGTCGAAGACGAAGGTGGACTCCGCCTCCAGATCGCCATTTTGTGCCTTGAGCACGAAGACGCCGTTCCTGCCGACGGGCGCCTTGCGCGTCCCCGAGGCGACCTCGTCGCCGGTGATCACCAGGGAGAAGCCGTCTTGGTTCTCCAGGATCAGGCGGGTGGCCCCCGAGGTGGTCCAGATGAGATCCACGAGCATGCCCACCTCGATCTTCCCCAGGGTATCGGAGAAGAAGGTGTCGACCTGCGGCTGCACGGCGATCATCTGATGGGCAGCGGTGAGGCCACCGGCGCCGAGGGCCTCCACCGTGTAGGTGGTGGTGACCTCGGGCGAGACCTCGAACGAGCCGTTCAGCTCCTCCTCGGTGGTGAAGAGGATCTCGTCCTCGACCTTCACCGTGACGGAGGTGGCGTCCTCCGTGGTCCAACGGAGGATCGCGGTGTCACCGTACTCGATCAGCGGGGGCTCCGCGATCACCGCGAGGGTCGGCGCAGGGTTCACCGTCACGGTCACCGAGGCCTCTGAGCTGCCGTCCTCCGCCTCGGCGAAGAGGGTGTACTCGGTGGTCACCGACGGCGTCACCACCACCGAACCCTCGGCGGGGTCGGCTCCCAGGAGCTCGACCGGGTTGCCCTCCGCGTCCTCGATTCGGATCGACGCGGCGTCGGTTGTCTTCCAAAGGAGGGTGGAGCTCAGCCCCTCCGGGATCTCGGCGGGCTCTGCCCGAAAATCGTCGATCGCCGCGACCATGAGGTCGATGACGCGGACCTCGGCCTCCCGGAAGGCGACCTCACCGTCCTCCCCCTTCACCTCGAGGCGAAAGACGGTGGTGACGGTGGGCGTGAAGGTGACGCTGCCCTGGGCCAGGCGGCTGTCCCCCGGGGGGATCGGATCGCCGATGGCCTCTCCGTTCGCCGAGAGCACCAGCTCCAGGGCGTTCGCCGCGACCCAGCTCAGGGAGACGGACTCTCCCGCCTTCACCGCCTCGGGCTCGGCGGAGAAGAGAACGACCGACGCGCTCGACTTCCCTTCCGGCTCCAGGGTGTCGTCTTCTTTTGGCGTACAGGAAGCGAGCACCAGCGCAGACAAAATCAGTCCCAGGTGCCAACCAGCTCTATTCATCGCCTATCTCCCTGCCATGAGGCAGCAATCAGTCTCGACTCGGTCGAGGAGCAGCAGCCTGCCCTCGACCCCCGCCACCGCCGGCCCATCCCTCTCGCCCTTCATTGGGCAGGAGATCCCGACGGCAACGCTCTGCAAAATTTCTTTAAGGGGCTTTAACCCCGAGAAACGCGTCCTTGGCGACCGGGGGGCCTCCGGGGGCCCCCCTGCCCCCTTCGACCCCTCCCCCTCTGCATCGTCCTTCTACTTGCGGATGAAGTGGAACGTGCGGTGAGCCAGATCGATGACGCTCCGATGGTGGCCCGACAGGATCTCGGACCTCTCGAAGCCCTCCAACCCGACCCACGCCGTGTTGCCGTGGTAGTTGTTCCAGTTGGTGGAGCCGGGGCTGTCGTTGGAGTAGACGTCCCCGAAGGCGACGACCACGTCTCCCTGCTCCCAGAGCTGGGCCTGCAGCGTGATGCTGCCGTTCGCCGTGCTCCATCGGAAGCCCGTCCACTGGAGGATCAGCACGGTCTGTCCCTCGAGGGTCCGCTGCTCCCAGCGGAAGTCGCAGGGGTAGAGGCTGTTGTCGCAGCGCAGGGTTCCCCAGTACGCAGCCACGAGAGGCCCGGCAGGCGCGGTGGTTCCGGTCCTGGGAACGGAGCTCGGGCTGGATGCCGAGCCGCCTGCAGGATCCGAGCTGGAGAAGGAGATCCAGCCGTTCTGGGCCACCCAGACCCGGCTCGCGACCCCGTCGAAGTAGGGCATCGAGAAGCCGGGGGCATCGATCCGGGCGATGGAGCTCGCGCTCTCGAGATCGAAGACCCGGGTCCCGGTGCTCGAGATGTCGACGAAGGCGCGGTCGGAGGTCGGATCCACGTCGTAGAAGAGGTTCCTGCAGCCTTCGCCGCGGGCCTTGGGGGTGCCCGTCGAGATCTCGGTGCACCAGCGGGCCTCGTCGTCGTTCGAAGCGTTCCCCACCATGTGGTAGCTGGGGTCGAGGCTGAGGGATCGTCCTGCGGGGATGGTCCAGTCCGACGTCCAGGTCACGGAGCTGATCGACGCCGTTCCCGCCCGCAGCGCGAAGGTGTCTTCGACCGGGTTCATCGCGACGTCGGTGTAGGTGAGATCCGGGGTGAAGCCCACGGACGCGGAGGCGGCGAGGGCGACGTAGGCGCCCGGGGCCACCGGAAGCGCCTGGTTGATGGTGTAGCTGCCGCCGGTGGCGGCGATCTCGAAGCCGTTGAGATCGATCGGCTCGCGGGTGAGGTTGCGGACCTCGAACCACTGCTCGTCGACGCCGCCGGTGGGGTCGATCATCAGCTCGGTGATCGTGAGATCCCCCGGATCGGCAACCGTCTTCAGGCTGATCTCCTTGCACTCCGAGAAGCCGCCTGTGCCCGTGAAGAAGCCGCAGACCTGAACGTCCTTGGACTGGGGGAGCCTGATGCTGGCGGAGCCCACCGGCCTCGGATCGAAGCGGAAGGTCCGGTTCTCGAGTCCGCCATCCAGGACGACCGACGCCGCTGCAGTGTTTCCGCCGAAGTGGAACTGCTGGGCGTAGGTCCAGTTCTGGGTCTGGTAGCCGATGGTGGCCGAGGATCCATTGGCCTCCGGGACGCAATCCTCCGAGTAGCAGTTGGAGGTGACCTTCGTGGGAAGAGCCTTCATCTCACCGTAGCGGTACTCGAAGGAGCCATCGGGGTAGAGGATCACCTGGAAGTTCAGATCGTAGCGGTTCGCCAGGGTGGCGCCGGTGCGGTTCACGGACTTCCACTGGATCACGAAGCTCTCGTCACCAGGCGCCGTCCAGGTCCAGATCGAGTCGACGTCCGGGTCCAGGAGGTTCAGATCGTCCCAGAAAGGCGCGAGGTGGAGCCTGTAGGTGGAGCTGTTGTAGGGGAGCGCAGCGTTGGTTCCATTGCCCGATGCGGAGCTCGAATCGAAGGAGATGAAGCCGTCCACGAACACCCGGGCGGTGGTGTAGGAGGTCCCGAAGTAGGGGAAGGAGAAGGGGATCGTGACCACGGCGCTGCCGGAGGTGGCGGAGCCGGTGATCGTGACCTTGGTCGCCCCTTCCCCGCTGCGATCGACGAAGGCGCCGGGCTGTCCGGGTCCCGCCGGCAGCTCGGACATGGGGGTGACGAGGTGGAAGTCACCATCTTCGTGCTGGGTGGCGTTCCAGTTGATCGTCCCACTTCCGCCCGGGAAGATCCGCGCTGGCGGCGTCTGGAGATCCAGGCTGAAGCCACGGATCTCGATGCTGCGATCCACCCGCACCGAACGGCCCATCGAGGTCCCCTCGAGGGTGTAGGTGGTGTTGGCGGTGGGGATGTGCGGGATGCTGAAGTCCTCCGGGATGCTCGGTCTGGTCCAGGAGCCGAGCTCGGTAGCCCCTGCCCGGAGGACCAGCGTGTCGAGGCCCACCACCTTCCAGCTCAGGGTGACCTCGTCGCCACGAACGGGCGCCCACGGGTTGGCCTCGAACTCCGAGATCCCCCACTTCGCCTCGACCAGGACGGGGTCCGAGCAGAAGACGTCCCCGCTTCCGGGATCCATGGCGCAGACGTTGTAGACGGTGCTGTCGTAGGGGGTCACGGTCACCGTGCCTCCTGTGGAGGTGCGGGTGTAGCGGAAGGTCCGGTTCTCCAGGCCACCCGGGAACGACCGGAGCTGGCTGGTCGTGGTGGCGTGGTGGAGGCTAAACCCTGCAGTGCCCAGCTCGTTCTGGTAGCCGATGGTCGCCGAGGAGCCGTTCGCCTCGTTGTCGCAGTTGGACGGGTTCGGCTGACAGGCCGTGCTCGTGCCGCTCTCCAGCCCCCTCATCGTCCCGTATCGGAACTCGAAGTCGCCGTTGCGATGGAGGACCACCATGAAGTTGATGTTGTGCTCGACCGACGTGCTGGAGCCGGAGGAGTAGCTCAGCCCGGACCATTGGATCACGTAGGTGTCGACGTCGATCCGCTTCGCGATCACCCGCCCGTTCTGTCTCGTGTAGAGCGAATCCCAGAAGGGCGCGATGTGCACCCGCTTGGGCGCGGTCGAAGTGCTGGGCAGCTCGGCGTTCGCCGTCGAGTTCGAGGTCGAGGAGTCGAAGCTCAGATAGCCGGAGGTGGAGACCATCACGCTGGTCTTCTTGCTCCCCATGAAGTCGAAGTCGAAGCCCGTGTCGAAGGTGTAGGGAGAGATCCGCGAGGTCGTGCCGATCGGAGCGTGGATCGTGTCCGCCTCCGGATCCGCCGAGATGTCCAGCGCCGAGAAGGGATGGCTCTGGACCTCCTCCAGCGGCATGATCACCACGGGCGTCACCGACGGATCCGCGTTCCTCACGGTCCACTCCAGCTCCACCGGCGCACCCGGGAACGATTCGCTGACGTCCGTCTCCGCGGTCACCCGGATCCGGACCACCTCGATGCTCTGGGTGGCAGAAGCCGCGTTGTCCGTCGCCGAGAGCTCGAGGGTGTAGGTGGCGTTCTGCAAGGGGTTCACAACGAAGGAGCCCTCATCGATCCGGTCGTATTCTCCGATGTCGTCGAGGAGGAAGATCGGCTGGTTGTCGCCGTCGAGGATCCGCAGGCGGGTTCCACCGCGGGTCTTCCAGGTGAGGGTGGCGGACGAACCGAAGTCGATGATGTCGCTGACGGCCCCGAAGGAGTCGATCCCGAACTCGGCCAGGATGTCGATGGACCTGCAGATCGGGTGGATGCCGGTCTCGGTGCAGTAGATGTAGGTCTGCGTCTTCGTCGGGGAGACCTCCACCGACGCCGTCCCGATCTTCGGCTCGTAGCGGAAGGTCCGATTCGCCAGCGGGATGGTGGGGTTGGTGTCGGCGCTGCTGCCGCCTCCGAAGTGGAGGTTGTAGCCGGTGATTCCGCCGGGGCTCTGGTAGCCGATGGTGGCGCTCGACGCCATGACCTCATGGGTGCAGTCGTTGGGCCTGCAACTCGTGCTGCCGTTGGGTGAAGGCGCCATGGTGCCGTACCGGTACTCGAAGGAACCGTCGCGGAAGAGCACGAGCTGGAAGTTGATGTCGTACTCGTTGGTGCCGGAGGTGGATCCGGTGGTGAGGCTCATCCCCGTCCACTGGATCACGAAGGTGTCGGGGTCCGTCTGCACCGCGTAGATCTCGCCCTTCGTGTGCATGTTGAAGTCGTCCCAGAAGGGAGCCAGGTGGACGTTCAGGTAGCTCGACCCCGAGTCGGGGAGCAGACGGTTCGTGCCGGTCCCAGTGGCCGCCGTGTTGAAGGAGACGTATCCCTCGACGTAGACCCGCAGGCTTCGATACCGCTCCCCGTAGTAGGGGAAGCTGAAGCCGGAAGGGAGGTTCACGTTGGCGTAGCCGGTGGACCGGCTGCTCATGCTCAGCGGAACCACGCCTGCCCGTGCCACGTTCTGGAACAAGGAGCCCTCGTCCGTCACCTCCGCCATCGGGAAGGTCCCGAAGATCGGACCGTCCTCGGCGCCGTTCAGCCCCTTGGATTCGATCTCGATGGAGGCGGTCTGGCCGGGGCGAATGCTGGTCGAGCTCGGGGTGAGAGCGAACTGCACCTTCCATGCCTCGACGAAGACGCTGCGCTCCACCACGATGCCGATCCCGTTGGTCACCCGCAGGAGGAAGGTGGTGTCCTCTGTGATGTCGCTCACGGCCAAGGAGCCCGCCGGGTCGACCGAGCCGTCGGGGAGAACCACCTCTCCGTTTCGCAGCAGGACGATGTGGGGAGCGTTGTCCGTCACCCAGGTCAAGGTCACGGGTTGTCCACGCTCCACCAGGCTCTGATCCGCGTCGAAGCTCACGATCCCGAAGGGCTCGTGGACCTTGATCTCGACCGTCTTCTCGATCTGGTAGCCAAGCGCTCCCGTGGCCCTGATCCGATAGGCGTAGATGCCCTCCTCCGCCTCCTGGAAGACGCAGGAGCCTGCGTTGACCTCGTCCTGGTTCTCAGCCTCGCAGCGCTTCACGCCCTGCGAGTCCACCACCTCGACGGCAGTGGCGAAGTTGGTCTCCCACTCGATGACACCGTCCTCGTCGACGCCCACCAGTTCCGGGCGCTGGACCGTGATGTCGGGACGTGCGTGCACGGTGAGGGTGACGTTCTTGCTGTGGCTGGCCGCGCCACGCTCCGCGAGGAGGTTGACGGAGACCGTCTCCTGCGTCGCGTAGGGATGCCAGAGGTAGCTGCCGCTGGCGGGGAGCTCCGGGGTGCGGTGGTAGACGAAGGTCCTGCCCTCGATGACGCCCCGCACCGGGATGCTCGTGTTGAAGTTCCGGTTGTCGTACTCCGAGCGGTCGGGGAGCTGGTAGCCGATGGTGGCGCTGCTGCCCCGTGCGAAGCTCGCCGGCGCTGGGCCTGCGCTCATCTCGCCGTAGCGGTACTCGAAGTCTCCGTTCTCCCAGAGGACCACCTGGAAGTTGAGGCTGGCGGTCCGCAGCATGCTGCTCGCGAAGCCGACGTCCTTCCACTGGATGATCAGGGAGTCGCCTGCAGGATCCGTCCGAAGGAGGTAGTGGAGGTTGCCCTGGGGGTAACGAGCCCCGTCCCAGCCCAGCCCGTCCCAGAACGGCGCCAGGTGGACGAAGGGCGTCTCCCCTGCCGGGAACCTCTGGTTCGCACCGGAATGGGTGGAGGATGCGTCAGGCCCCGGGGGATCGAAGCTGAGGTAGCCGTTCTTGTGGACGAGGACCGAGGTGTGGTTGGTGCCGCCGAAGGGGAAGCTGAAGCCGGCGGGGAAGGTCAGGGTCGCGCATCCGAGGCTGAGCACGGGCGTACCGCAGGCGGTGCCGAGCGGAATGGCGGTGCCCCCGGCGGCCTGAGCATCCACGTAGACCTCCTCGGTCTCCTCGCGGACGTAGGTCCCCGAGAAGATGCTCAGGGAGACGTCCGTGGCCATGTGGGTGGTCCAGGACAGCAGCACCGGCTGCCCCGCCACCACCACGCTCTTGTCGGCGGTGAAGGTGAGCACCTCCGGCATCTGGACCGTGATGGTCACCTCGGCCTCGGCGGTGGTCCCCATGGCGTTGGTGGCGATCAGCCGGTAGGCGGCGTCCGCGAGGGGGACGAAGCCGAAGGAGCCGTCGGCTCGCTCGGCCTCGGGAACCGAGTGCATCTCTACCAGGGTGTCGCCCACCACCTCATAGAGTACGAGGGACGCAGCGTTGGCGGAGGTCCAGCTCAGGCGGGCCTCCTCCGTCTGGTCGTCGAAGTGGGTGGGGTTCGCCTGGAGGGTCACCGCCGGCAGCCCGTGGACGACGACGTGGGCCTGGGCCTCGTCGGCGATGGAGAGCGGGTGGTCCGTCTCCGCCTGGAGGGTGAACTCGAGGTCGCCAGTCGCCTGGTTCAGCGGAATGCGCGCGAACCGCTGCCCGGTGGGGAGGGGGTAGGCGTTGCCCTCGCTGTCGCGGAGGCTGAGCGCCGGCACGTCTCCATTGGGATCCGGGAGGACGGTCCAGTTGATCAGGACCTCCTCGCCGAAGTTGAGCACCTCGGGAGTCATGGTGAAGGAGGTGATCCGGGGACCCGTTCCCACCGAGAGGGCCCAATCGGACGAATCGCTCCCGGATCCGTTGAAGACGGCGAGGGTGAGGAGGTAGTCGCCTTCTGCAGGGGGCTCCCACTCACAGCTCGATGACGCCACCAGCTCGGGGTCCGACCCCTCGCAGATGACGTCGGCGTCCTCCTTGGTCGTGACCATGAACTCGTTCCCGCCCATGCTCGTCCACGAGAGGGTGAGGCGCTCTCCGAGCCAGAGGCTCGTCGAGTTTCCGGTGAGCGAGACGATCTCCGGCGCCGCCACCCGCACCGAGGTGCCGGCGGTCGCCACGGTCCCGAGCTCGCTGAATGCGCGGAGCTCGATCGCCGAGTCGGCTGCAGGGCTCAGGACGACCGAGCCGCTGGTCGCGGACGGATCGACCGATTCGAAGCGCAGGTCGTTGATCCAGAGCTCGATGCCGACCGCGCCGGCGGTGCTCCACTGCACCTCGACCAGGTCGGCAGCTCCCACCCAGCTCCGATCGGTGGTGAGGACCTCGATCGTGGGCATCGGCACCACGCGGACGCTGACGGAGCTTCGCTCTTCTCCTCCAGCGTTCCTCGCCACGAGCTCGAAGGTGGTGTCCTCATCGATCACCAGCTCGATCGAGCCGCTGCCGTCGCCGACCTCCAGGGTTCGCGGGTTCTGGGTGTCCGCCTCCAGGACGAGTTCGGTGGCACCCGCGACGTCGGCCCACTCCAGGCGGACGAGGGCGTCGCCGAGCTCGTCGGCGCCGACTGCCTCCGGCCCCGTGAAGCTGCCGATGGCGGGGGGCGGAACCACGTCGCCAGGCAAGGTGACGGTGCGGGTCTCCTTGGCCGCTGCGCCCACCTCGCCGGTGACGACCAATTCGAAGGTCGAGGTGCGATCGACGTGGACGTCCACCGAGCCCACGGCGAGGGGCACGCCGTCCACAGGGACCAGATCCCCGTTGCGAATGAGGAAGAGCGTCTCGGCGTTGGAGGTCTGCCAGGAGACCTTGACCATCCCGGGCTCTTCCAGCTCGTTCGGCAGCAGGCTGAAGGAGACGATACGGGCTGGCCCGCTCGAATCGGACCCTTCGGGGTCTTCGCCACAGGCCCATCCCGCAACCAGGGAAAGCGCGACGCAGAGCGAGATGCGTCCGAGCGACGAAGCCTTACGATGCCATTCCAAGGGTTCCTCCTTGTCCAGAAAACTCTTAAAGGTCAGACCTTCCGGTCGTGGAGTTTCATTGGGCCGCAGGATCCGAGGGCAATGCTCTTCAAATCTTCTTTAACGGACTTTAAGGGGAAGTGGAACGGGACGGCCCGGTCCTCGCCTCGCTCCCGGCGAGAAATCCGCGAAAACGCGGGAACTTTTGGGACGGGGGTGGGGAGGGCGCTTGCCGTTGACAGCGGACACGCCCTGCCGTATCTGAGGGTCTCGCTGAAAGGATTTGGGAAAAGATGGCCAAGATCGATGTGAAGACCCTCGACCGGCGCCTTGCCGAGCGGATGATCCGGAACGGTCAGATCACCCAGGAGCAGTGGGACAAGCACCTGGAATCCCTCCCCGACGATACCGAGAAGGGCGAGGCCCTCGAGACCGAGTTCGAGGCTGGAGTCATCGAGACCAAGTAGAGGGGGGTCACGTGTCCGAACGCGAAGAAGAGAAGGAGTTCGTGGTCCGTGACCGCCGGCGCTTCACCGAGGAAGGGGAGGAGCGCAGCTCGAGCGAGGCGCCCCCTGCCGGCGCCGCTCGCACCGCCGAGGAGGCGATCCGCGGCGGACCCAAGGGACCCGATCCGGAGAAGGAGCCGACGCCTGTTGGCGCTCCGCCCCCCGATCCTCGGATCGATTTCACCACCTTCGCCTTCTCGTTGGGCTCCTCCGCCCTGATGCACCTGGGGGAGACCCCCCACCCCGAGACCGGTGAGGCCGTTCAGCCCAACCTCGAGCTGGCGAAGGAGACCATCGATCTCCTGGCGATGCTCGAGGAGAAGACGAAGGGGAACCTGACGCAGGAGGAAGCCCGCTTCCTCAGCGCCCTCCTCTACGATCTGCGGCTGCGCTTCATCGAGGCCGCCAAGCGCTAGAGGCCTTCGCGAGCCCCTCCCGGTCCCGCGAAGGCGGGGACCCAGTACGCGCCCGATGGTTGAACACGCGAGGCCCGCTCTCGCGGGGGGCGACCACCTTGGATCCTCGAATCGCCGGGCTGACGGCTGTCGACAGGCGCCGGGGTTCCTTCGCCCGGGGACGGCAGCCGGGCTGAACCGTCGACGGAGACCCTACCGCGCGGCTTCCGGCGCCTCGGACGAAGCCGAAGCACGGTTGGGCGGCAGCAGCAGCGGTGCCGACTGCAGGTCGACTCCCGCTGCGCGCCTCAGCGGCGACTCCCGGAGACGGAGCTCCTCCGCTCGGAGGGGCTGCAGGCCCGCCTTGGCAGGACCGGGTCTCGCTGCCCGCTCTTCGTCTTCCTCGCCGATCCAGGGCTCCCCTCCCCCTCCCCCTCCCGCCTCGAGGCTTTCGTCGGCCTCGGCGGTGGTGTCGGCTCGAGCACCCTCGAGGCGGCGGAAGAGGAAGAGGCTCTTTCTCGAGTCGAGGAGCACGTACTCCTTCGAGTCACGCAGCTCCTTCACCCGCTCGCGGCCCCTGCTGCGAAAGTCCGCCTGATCGATGAAGACGTACTCCGCCTTCGCCGGGAAGACCACCGCCAGCCGGCGATTGGAGACGTGGGGGCCGAGCTTGGCGGAGGTGGAGACGGAGGCGTCGGGCGGAATCTTCGCGATGGCGCCGCGCACCCACTCGAAGCGCGCCTTCTGCTCGGGGGTGAGGCTGCGGACCAGCCGCTGGAAGCCGCCGCGAAAGGCGTCGTTCGGGAGGATGGCCCCATAGTTGGCGGAGATCGCCAGGGAGGCGGCGAGGGCAGCCAACGAGAGCGCGGGGACGAGCCTGCTGCCGTCGAGGGCGGCGGGCCACCTGCGCCGGGAGAGCTCGGCGATGGCGATCGGCGTCAGGGCCATCGCGAGCGGAAAGAGGACCACCGGGTACTGGAAGTAGAGGGAGTGGACCGGCCCCCTGCTGCTGAGGAAGAGGAAAGCCAGGCCGTACACCAGGACGATCTTTCCCCGCCGCACCAGGAAGGGGAGGAAGAGGAGGGGCAGGAAGAGGCGCGCGAGGAAGAGGACCTTCGGCTCGGTGAAGACGTGCTTGATCGCGAAGAGGGGGTTGATCAGCAGGGAGAGGACGAGGCCGAAGGTGCCCTCTCCAGAGAAGGGGATCAGGTCCTTGTAATAGTAGGCGTAACCGTAGGAGGTCGCCGTGTTGGACATCAGGAGGCCTGGGTCCGGCATCACGAAGAGCTTGATCGCGGCGAGGTAGACCGTGGATCCGACGATGGTCCAGAGGCCCACCCGCACCCGCTCCTTCGCCAGGATCGCGTAGAGACCGATGAAGCAGGTGACCAGGGCGAGATCCTCCCGGGTGAGGAGGAGAAGCACGATGAAGAGGGCGTAGGTGCGCAGCCGGCCCAGCTCGAGGGCGGCCATGGCGGCGATCAGCAGGGGCGCCGCCAAGGTCAGGGAGTGGAACTCGTAGAGGTTGGCGCCGTGGAGGGCCGGATAGAGCAGGTAGATCGCGGCGAAGACCACGCCCAGCCAGGCGCTGCCCATCACCTTGCGCGCCAGCAGGAAGAGGGGGATCGCGCCCAGGGAGAGCCAGACCGACTGCAGGACGAGGAGGAACTCCGCCCGGGGATAGAGGAGGTAGAGCGGGGAGAGCAGGACCAGGATCGGATCCACGTGGGCGGCGACGTGGCTCCCGGACTTGACGAAGGTCGAGCCCAGCGGGTTGCCGTGGATCGACTGCCAGAAGATGTTGTCGTAGATGCCGAGGTCGTAGATCCGGGTGGCGAGGCCGTGGTGTTGCACGACGGCGAGCCACGAGAACCCCGCCGCATAGGCCGCCATCAGGATCCCGATCAGGATCCAGGGCCCCCAGCTTCCGATCCGAAGCGAGGAGGCGGGCGCCGTGCGATCGCGGGGTCGAAGCTGGTAGGCCCAGATGCCGATGATCGCCGCGATCGCCGTCGAGAAGAGGAGGACCAGGAAGGGATGGCTGGTCTCGATCTTCGGGACCCGGAAGGGGAGCGCCAGCGGCAGCGCCAGGAGGCAGAAGAGCCCCCGGTTCAGGCGACGGAAGGAGTCGGCGAGGGCGGTGCCGTCCCGCCTCCGCATCCGGACGGCGAAGGCGCCGTAGCCCAGACCGAAGGTAACGACCGAGGCGGACCAGGCGATCAGCGCACGGATCCGCTGGGGGTGGGTGAGCTGGTTGTCGAGGAGGTAGCCCGGGTCGCCGTGGATCAGGAACCAGGCCATCAGCCCGGGGACGGAGGCGATCAGGACGGCCCGCGGGAACCACGAGAGGAGCCACTGCACCGCAGGGAGCAGACCTGCCTCCACACGGCCGATCCCTCGCAGGAGCGAGGCGAGCCGGGAGGTCGATGCCGGATCCCCGCTCTCGAACGGGAGCGCATCACCCTGCTGCGGATCGCCTTCGTGGCTCATCTGGTCGGGGCGCGGGACTTTCCGAGAAAGAGGGTCCATGGGAAGAGGGTCTGGGCGTGCAGCCGCTCGAAGTGAGGCGCGGTGAGCTTCAGGAACCCTCCCATGGTCCAGCGCTGGATGTGCTCCGGGTGGTTGCCCCAATCCTTGAGGTACTTGCCGCGGGCGAGGTTGGCGAGCTGGAACCAGGGCTCCCAGGGCACGGTGAGGACCGCGTGGGGCGCGAGCCCCGACAACGCGGCGATCCCGCGCGCCGGCTCCTCCACGTGCTCCAGCACCTCGCTGCAGACCACCAGATCGTAGCGCTCGCTCCAGCGCTCCAGATCGTCGAGCTTCGCCACCCGGAAGCTGCCCTCCGGACAGCGGGTCGACGCCATCGCCACGGCTGCGTCGGAGGCGTCGATCCCGGAGACCTCGATCCCGGGGAAGCGGTCGAGGAGCACCCGCGAGAGGAAGCCCTCACCGCAGCCGACATCGAGGACGGTCTTGACCTGGAGCGGCTCGATCACCTCGGTGATCCGATGGTGGAAGCGCCGGATCAACCGCTGCAGGATCGGGTTGCCGCTCTCGTACTTCTCGAGGTTGGTGCTCGGGGCCTGTGCGGCGCTCACGATTTCGCTCCAGCGGCGGAGGCGAGGCGGGCAGGCTCCTGGGCCCCGGTCTTCCCCGTCACCACCCGGCGGATCTCATAGGGGGCCTGATCCCTGCCCCCCAGGTGTACGAGGAGCTCGGCGATCAGCCCGGTGGCCAGGATCTGGACGCCGACGACGATCAGGAGGATCCCCAGGATCAGGAGGGGCCTGTGGCCGATCGCATGGCCGAGGACCTTCAGCACGGTGAGGTAGGAGCAGATCCCGAGGCCGAGCAAGGAGGAGACGATCCCGAAGGCCCCGAAGAAGTGCAGCGGCTTGCGGTCGTACTTGAGGAGGAAGAAGACCGTGAGCAGATCCATCAACCCACGGTAAAACCGGCGCGCACCATACTTGCTCACGCCGTGCTTGCGCGGGTGGTGCTCCACCACGATCTCGCCCACCCGGAAGCGGCGCCAATGGGCGAGGACCGGGACGAAGCGATGCATCTCACCGTAGAGGCGGACGCTCTTCACCACCTCGCGGCGGTAGGCCTTGAAACCGCAGTTCACGTCGCGCAAGGGGACGCCGGTGAGCTTGCGGACCATCCCGTTGAAGAGGCGGGAGGGGAAGACCTTGTGCCAAGGGTCGTGGCGCTTCTGCTTGTAGCCGGAGACCACGTCGTAACCTTGGTCCAGGGCCTCGAGGAAGCGGGGGATCTCCTTGGGATCGTCCTGGAGATCCGCGTCGAGGGTGAAGACCACGTCCCCTCGCGCCCGCTCGAAGCCCGCCGCGAGGGCGGCGCTCTTTCCGAAGTTTCCGCGGAACTGGAGGAAGGTGACCTCTGCGTTCTCGGCGGCGAGGTCCTCGGCCACCTGGGGCGAGCTGTCCCGGCTGCCGTCGTCGATGAAGATCACCTCGAAGGTCTCCCCGTCGCGGAGGAGGGGCTTGGTCGCAGCGGTGATCCGCTCGAAGAGCGGACGCAAGGTCTTCTCTTCGTCGAGGAAAGGGATTACGAACGAGAGCGTTGGAGTGGTGGCGCTCAACCGAACGTCCTTTCGAAAATCAGGGTCATCTCTTGTTCTCGCTTCCCGATCCCAGAAGTCTCGGAGCCAGCTTCCTACCGGCATGGTACCTTGGGTGTCAAACGAGTTCGAGAGCGATGAGGCGAGCAGGCGCTTGAAATCCAAGGTCTTCCGGGCGGGTCTCGCCTTTCTCATCTCCGGCGCCCTGCTCGGCTGGCTGCTCTCGAAGCTCGACCTCGCCGAGGCCTGGTCTCGCTTCCAGGAAGCGGACCTCCGATGGCTCGCCGCCGCTGCGCTCTTCTCCTTCCTCGTCTTGCTCCTGCGAGGCCTTCGCTTCTCCGCCCTGGAGGGGACCCGCTTCTGGCTCACCACCGCGGCGGTGGCGAACCAGAACTTCCTGAACCGGGTGACGCCGCTGCGGCTGGGCGAGCTCTCGCTCCCCTACCTGCTCCACCGCCACGCAGGCGCCGACCTCGCCAGGGCCCTGGTCCACCTCCTCCTGATCCGGGTGATCGATCTGGCGGTGGTGGTCTTCGCGGTGCTGGCTGGGGTCGCGCTGCGGGCCAAGGCGGCGGCGGGCCCCGCCTTCCTCCCCACCCTCGGCGCGGCGCTCCTCCTCGCCCTCCTCCTCCTCTACTTTCGGCGGCTCCTGCGGGCGGCCCTGGGGGCGGGTCGCTGGCTCGCGGCGCGGCTGGGCCTCGCGCGGCTTCCTGCCGTGGACCGGGTCCTGGGGAAGCTCGCGAAGGCGGTGGACGACGGGGAGCGGATGCAGAAGCGCGCAGCCGCCCTGGTGACCTCGAGCTCCCTCGCCCTCTTCGTCGCCCAGGTGGCGATGTTCGGCTGCCTGCTCCTCGCCTTCGACGTGCGGATCTCCCTCTCGGCCCTCGCCCTCGGGGGCGCGGTGGCCCAGGCGGGAGCGGCGATCCCGGTGGCGAGCGTCGGGACCTTCGGCACCCAGGAGGCGAGCTGGGTGGCGGGCTTCGTCTGGGCGGGGGTCTCGATGCAGGACGCGCTGGTCACGGCGGTGGCCTGCCAGTTCCTCACCCTGGCCTTCGCCGCTGCCTTCGCCCTCCCCTCCTGGCTCTGGCTCCAGCGCGGACCGAGATCGCAACATCCCGTCCAGGAGCCGGCAGACCTGTTACCCTTGGCGCCCAAGAATCCCGAGTAGCAGTCGCTCTCTCTCGGACGAGGCATCCCCTCGCTCTGGAGCTCATCTCAAGATGCCTGACGACAAGCGTGCTCCCGCCTTGGACTCATCCTTCCTCGATCGCTATGCGACCAAGCTCGCGGCGGCTGCGCTGATCCTGATGGGGGCGCTGCTCAGCCACGCCGCCCTGCTGGAATCGCCGACCATCGACGAACCGAACCACGTGATGCGTGGCCTCGCCTTCCTCTCCACCGGGGACGCCCGGCTGAGCGTGGCGCACCCGCCCCTCGGCAACCTGGCCCAGGGGGTCCCGGGCTACCTGCTGGATCGACCCATCGACGTGGAGTCGCTCCGCGGCTGGGACAACGGTTGGAATGTGGGGAGCGTGCTCCAGTCCTACTTCGCGAGGGACTACGAGCGGGCCCGGACCGCGCTGGTGGGCGGCAGGCTGATCACCGCGCTCCTCACGGTGCTGCTGGGGGTCTATCTCTACTTCTTCAGTTTGCGCTGGGGGCGGAAGCGGGCGCTCTACACCGTGCTCCTGTATTCGGTTTTTCCCCTCTTCCTCGCGCACGGCCACCTGGTCACCACGGACGTCCCCCTCGCCCTCGCCTCGACCATCGCCGTGGGGGAGTTCGTGCGCTGGGCAGAGAGCCGCCGTTGGCTGCGCTTCGCCACCTTCTCGCTGGCGGTGGGCGCCGCGATGTCCATCAAGTTCAGCGCCCTCTTCCTGATCCCGGCGCTGGGGCTGTGCGGGCTGGTGCTCACCCTGCGTGGCGGGGGCCCGCTGGAGGGGCTCGCGCTGAAGACGAGGCTCCTGCGGCTGGGACGGGACCTGGCCCTGGTGACCCTGGTGGCGATCTTCGTGGTCAACGCCTCCTATGGCTTCCAGCGCACCTTCTGGTCGGTGGAGCGGACCCTCGAGCACCCCGAGCCGGTGAACTGGGTCACACAGCGGTACAAGAACGAGATGCTCGAACAGCTCTCGTCCTTGCCGACCCTCCCGAGCTGGCTGCCGATCCCCCTCCCCTACCCCTGGGTCTACGGCCTCCACTCGATCAGCGCGCAGAACGAGCGGGGTCACGCCGGGTGGTTCATGGGATCGCGGGAACCCACCCCGCTCTACTTCCCGATCATGAGCGTGGTGAAGACCCCGCTGGCGGTGCTCGTCCTGCTGGGCGCCGCCCTCTGGCTCGCGTTTCGCCGGCGCCGCTGGCCTGGAGCGAACGCGGAGCTCGCGCTCTGGGTGGCACCGCTCCTCCTCTTCGTGCTCTCGCTCTTCTCCGACATCCAGATCGGGGTCCGGCACCTCATGCCGATGTTTCCATTTGTGCTGATGGGCGCGGGCTGGGCGCTGGCGACGATCTCCATCCGCCTGCCAGTGGTGGCCGCCTCGATCTTCGCCCTCGCCGCAGCCGAGGGTGTGCTCAGCGCCCCCACCTACCTCGGCCACTTCAGCTGGGCGATCGGCGGCCCCAAGGTCGGACACCGCATCAACATGGTGGCGGAGGACTGGGGGCAGGACATCCGAGCCCTGGGCGAGTACGCGAACGAGCATGAGCTCGAGCCCCTCTACTACCAGCCATATGGGAGGACCGCGAGCAGGGAGCTGCGCAGGTTCGGGGTGAAGTTCCAGACCTTCTCCTGCAGGACCCGGCTGACCAAGCCCGCCTGGGTGGCCATCCACGGCAACCAGGTGGTGCGGTGGAAGCGGGACTGCGGGCCGATCGCGCAGGATCGGATCCCGGACGCCAAGGTCAACGAACACATCTTCCTGTACTGGGTCGATCCGAAGAAGGGAGCGGCCCCGCCGCGGTCGGACCACGACGAGGAGGACCACGACCACACGGCGGAGATGGCTCCGTAGGAGCGCCTGCTCCCTTTTTTCGGGCCCGATTCCGACCTTCGCCCCCCCGGCTTGCCAAGCTGCACCTCGGTCTTAGCTTGGAGCCATGAAGCTCGATCGATACACATTGAAGGCCCAAGAGGCGCTGCAGAGCGCCCAGGGCATCGCCCGCCGTCGTGACCACCAGCAGATCGACGTCGAGCACCTCCTCGCGGCGCTCCTCGAGCAGAAGGAGGGGATCGTGCCGCCGGTGCTCCAGAAGATCGGCGTCAACCTCGACCTGCTCCATTCCCGGCTGGAGGAGGCGCTCGCCAAGATCCCATCGGTGCAGGGTGGCGAGAGCTACCTCGCCCAGCGCCTGGCCAAGGCCTTCGACCGCGCCGAGGATCTCGCGGAATCGCTCGGGGATGAATATGTCTCCACCGAGCATCTGCTCGCTTCGGTCGCAGAGGAGAAGGCAGGGGCAGGCGACGCGCTGAAGAGCGTCGGCGCCACCAAGGAGCGGATCCTCCAGGTGATCAAGGAGCTGCGCGGCGGCGCCCGGGTCACCAGCGAGAACCCCGAGGCCTCCTTCCGCTCGCTGGAAAAGTACGGCAAGGATCTCACCGACCTCGCCCGCAAGGGGAAGCTCGATCCGGTGATCGGCAGGGACGAGGAGATCCGCCGGGTGATCCAGGTGCTCTCCCGCCGCACCAAGAACAACCCGGTGCTGATCGGCGATCCCGGCGTCGGCAAGACCGCGATCATCGAGGGCCTCGCCAGACGCATCGTCGACGGCGACGTCCCCGAAGGGATCAAGCGCAAGCGGCTGATCGCCCTGGACATGGGCGCGCTGATCGCCGGCGCCAAGTTCCGCGGCGAGTTCGAGGAGCGGCTGAAGGCGGTGCTCGAGGAGGTGGCCAAGTCCGAGGGAGAGGTGATCCTCTTCATCGACGAGCTCCACACCCTGGTCGGCGCCGGCAAGGCCGAGGGGGCCATGGACGCAGGCAACATGCTCAAGCCCGCCCTGGCCCGCGGCGAGCTGCGCTGCGTCGGCGCCACCACCGTGGATGAGTATCGCAAGCACATCGAGAAGGACGCTGCCCTCGAGCGGCGCTTCCAGCCGGTGATGGTGGACGAGCCCTCGGTGGAAGACACCATCTCGAACCTGCGCGGGTTGAAGGAGCGCTACGAGACCCACCACGGCGTGCGCATCACCGACGCCGCGCTGGTCGCTGCCGCCACCCTCTCCAATCGATACATCACCGACCGCTTCCTCCCGGACAAGGCCATCGACCTGATCGACGAGGCTGCGTCCCGGCTCCGGATCGCCATCGATTCCATGCCCGCCGAGCTGGACTCGGTGCGCCGGCAGATCCTCCAGCTCGAGATCGAGAAGGAGGGGCTGCGCAAGGAGACGGATCCGATCTCCAAGGACCGGCTCCAGAAGATCGAGAAGGAGCTCGGCGAGCTCAACGAGGAGTTCGCCGGCCTCAAAAGCCATTGGGAGAACGAGAAGAAGGAGCTCCAGACCATCCGCGAGGCGAAGGAGAAGCTGGAGCGGGCCCGCGCCGAGGAGGAGGACGCCATGCGAAAGGGCGAACTCAACCGGGCGGCGGAGCTGCGCTTCGGCACCATCCCCGGCCTCGAGAAGGAGGTGGAGGCTGCGTCCAAGAAGCTCGCCGAGCTGCAAAAGGAACACAAGATGCTCACCGAGGAGGTCGATCCCGAAGACATCGCCTTCGTGGTGAGCAAGTGGACCAACATCCCGGTGAACCGGATGCTCGAGAGCGAGCTCGCCAAGCTGGTCCACATGGAGGAACGGCTGGGGCAGCGGGTGATCGACCAGAAGCAGGCCATCTACGCGGTGTCCAACGCCGTGCGCAGGTCCCGCTCCGGCCTCGCCGACCCCGACCGCCCGATCGGCTCCTTTCTCTTCCTGGGCCCCACCGGCGTCGGCAAGACCGAGCTCGCCCGCGCCCTCGCCGAGTTCCTCTTCGACGACGAGTCCGCGATGATCCGCCTCGACATGTCCGAGTACATGGAGAAGCACACCGTCGCCCGTCTCTTCGGCGCGCCCCCGGGCTACGTCGGCTACGAGGAGGGCGGCCAGCTCACCGAGGCGGTGCGGCGCAAGCCCTACTCCGTCATCCTCTTCGACGAGGTGGAGAAGGCCCACCCCGATGTCTTCAACACCTTGCTCCAGGTCCTCGATGACGGCAGGCTCACCGACGGCCAGGGACGCACCGTCGACTTCCGCAACGCCGTCATCATCATGACTTCGAACATCGGCTCCCAATACATCCAGGAGAGCCTCACCACCCGCGAGCTGGTCGGCGAGACCGACCCCGAGATCCCGAAGCCCGTTCGCGACGCGGTGATGACCGAGCTACGCGCGACCTTCCGCCCGGAGTTCCTCAACCGCCTGGACGAGGTGGTCCTCTTCCACCCCCTCACCCGCGGCCAGCTCCGCCAGATCGTCGACGTTCAGCTCGACCGCTTCCGCAAGCTCCTGGAGCAGAAGAACCTCAACCTCGAGATCACCTCCGCCGCCAAGGACGTCATCGCCAAGGAAGGCTACGACCCTGCCTACGGCGCCCGCCCCCTCAAGCGCTCCATCCAGCGCCTCCTCCTCGACGAGATGGCGATGCGCCTCCTCCAGGGCGAGTTCAAGCCCGGCGACACCATCCTCGTCGACGCCTCCGGCGACGGCCTCAGCTTCCGCGTCAAGGGCGAACCCCTTCCCACCCAGGCGCCGGCGGAGGCCTGATCGATCCGCATTGCCCCGGGCGAGCGCTCGACGCGCTCCCCGGGGTCACCCGGGCCCTCTAAGCCTGGCCTTCGGTCAGCCTCTGCGGCGGCGATCACGTCCTCCCCCTCGGCGATCGCCTCTTTCGCGGTTCCCACTGGGGCCCTCTGGCGAGGCGAGGCGTCTTGCCCTCCCACCGGGGAACCTCGTCCGCCGCGCGCTGAGCGCAACCATCTCGAGAAGACTTGACCGGAGACTGCTTGAAGGCTCTTGCCGCTCGTAGCATTCAGCGATCTTGATCGGATGGCGGCAAGAAATCCTCCTCGAGGCTCGCATCCCTTGGCCCGGAGGCACCTGGGCGAGCCCAACGAGTTGGGCTAAGGCGCTTGAATCGGCGGACATTCTCGCTACGACGAGGGCGCCAGAACCCAACCGTCTCTACGCCCAGCCATAGCCGGTCCTATTCGTCGAAGTAGTCCTGATCGAGCCGCTTCACCACATAGCTCGAAACGTCTGCGACACCGACGCTATGATCGATCATGAGCTGAGTCAGAAGCTCGCCGTCGATCAGGACAATCTTCTTCTCGATCTTCCCCACGTACTCCCGTGCCTCTTTTGTGAACTGCGAAGTCGTGATCATCACCCCTTTGCGCGCACGGTGACCCTCCAGACTTCCCGCGAAGGCCTGTACTGTGGGTCGACTGACAGAGCTCTCCCATCGCTTCGCTTGGAGATAGATGACATCCAGGCCGAGCCGGTCTTCCTTGATGATGCCGTCGACACCGCCATCGCCGCTGCCCCCAATCGCTCTCCCTGCATCGCTTCGGGAGCCGCCGTACCCCATTGCCACAAGGAGATCTACGACCAGCTTCTCGAAGAATACTGGCGACGCAGCCTTGATCGTGTCGAGGAGTTCGTCTGCGAGTCTCTTGCGGAGAATTCGGTAGCTCTCCTCCAACGTCTCCTCAGGCGTCACCTCGAAAGACTCGGAGTCAGTGGAAACAGACTGCGGCTCTGTGTCTGCATCCCCCTTATTAAGGAACTCAATCAGTTCGGGAAATCGACGCAGGTACGCGACGTCAAGGTCCCTCGGCGGATCCTTCAATACCTCGCGACCACGTTGCGTGATCCGAAAACGACCATGCCTGGTCGTTTCGAGAAGACCTGCCTTCCGAAGATACGTCGAAGCCCAGCCCATCCGATTCCGAAACCGGGTTTGCTTTCCACTCGGGAGAACCTCGGCGAGCGCGGTGGCGGGAATCGCCAGTGTCCTGGCAACGTGATCGCTTGCGTCAGCGAGTGAATGCTCGGCACCATCCGAAGCCAAACGAAGGAGCGGAAGCATCAACTCCTGAAAACCAGGAACTGCCATGACGAAGCCCTTTCGTCCTACTGGCTCGGCGAGCCTCAGGGAATCTGCGAAACCCTTCTTCTACTTGAGGTAAGAGGGTCACGCAACTTTACATGAACCGGCGCGTCCAGCCTTGTCGATCCTGCTCTGCGCTCCTGTCAGCCGATGCACCCCCACTCTGGCATCTCTCCAGCAGGTCGATGACATCGATGAATGGATCGTGCCCTATCCCCAAGTGCTTGCTGACCGATGAGACTGCTTCACCTGATTAAATCAGTCTTGAAAGAAATGAAGACGGGTTCTTCGACACCTGGGCTGCTGTGTAGATTTTTTTCGGGCGAGCTCCTTCCGCCTCGAATCCTGCGCGGAAGGAAAAGCGATCGGCTGTCGGGGGCCTCCGTTGAATGATGAGTGGACTGTACCGCGCCGGTGACAAACAGAACATCTCCCTTGCACCCGGATCTTCTTGAAGGAGGGCCGTCCCGTCAGGGAATCGACGGGACGACGTGAAGAAGGAGATGTCTGCCGAATCAAGACTGGATCGGACGGGGAGCCCGCGAACGATCCGGCCTCCTCGGGCGCCCGAACGGAGAGGAGCAACCAATCGAAGACGCCGCGCAGGAGCTCCGCGGTAGGCGGGCTCAGCCTGCATAGGACCTGCGTGCCGGCGGCTCTACGCCCCGTCGCCCGGGTGGTGGTGGTGCATGTGCTGGTGGGGGCACCCCTCCTCGTTCATCTGCTGGGCGTGCTGGTGGGCGCGCTGGCGGAGCATGTCCAGCTGGGCGGGATCGTCGGGGCGGATCACCACCCTGGCGCCGTCGTCGAGATCTTCGGCGGTGGCGGTGGCTGCGGGCATCCCCTGGGCGCCGTCGGCGTGCTTCTCGTTGTGCATCGCTGCCATGTTGCGGATCCGCTGCTGTAGCTCGTCGACCTGCTCGGGGTCGGTGGTGGTGAAGGAGAGCGCTACGCCCCCCTCCACGTCGGTGGCGCTGACGCTGGTGCCCGGCACGTTCATCGGGCACATGCCGCCCATCCCCCCGTGGCCCATACCCCCATG
>Ga0180215_1000850_pt1 | contig 35827 bp, 41 predicted proteins | sample eDN3rd37CBELigBY_FD_128871 | JGI IMG/M metagenome (GOLD analysis project Ga0180215, IMG submission 128871) | Enriched backyard soil microbial communities from Emeryville, California, USA - eDNA 3rd pass 37_C BE-Lig BY (version 2) (version 2) | ecosystem: Environmental > Terrestrial > Soil >...
GTATTGACGCGGACGCCATGGCCCAGAGGGCACCCCGCGCGGGCCGGTACAGGACACGGCCCCTACGAGACCATCGCATCACGCATCACGCATCACGCATTACGCATTACGCATCATGCCGTTACCGGTTCGGCCTGGGCGAGCAGGTCGCGCAGGTCGAGGCGGTGGGTGAACATGTTGAGACTACCGTCTTCGTTGCGGGGCCATTCGGATGGCTCGCGGTCCCAGGCGAGTTCGATGCCGTTGAAGTCCGGGTCGTGGAGGTAGAGGGCCTCGTGGGTGCCGTGGTCGGACGCGCCGTCAATCTGCCAGCCATGTTCCAGTAGCCGCTTGAATGCGACGGCCAGGTCCCGGCGAGTCGGGTAGTTGATCGCAAAGTGATAGAGGCCGGTTGTCCCGCGCGGTGGCGGGTTGCCACCGGAACTCTCCCAGGTGTTAAGGCCGATGTGGTGATGGTAGCCACCGGCCGAGAGGAAGGCCGCCTGCGAGCCGTAGCGGGCGACGACCTCGAAGCCCATGACGTCACGATAGAACGTGACCGCCCGCTCCAGATCAGCAACCTTGAGGTGGACGTGGCCGATGTGCGTGCCGGCCGGGGCCGGGGCGTAGGTGGTCTTCTCAGTCGTGCTCATTGCAATGCTCCAATCGCCGGCCAGATCAGGCCGGATTGTTGGTTTCGAGGCGTCGGGTCCAGGCCACCAGCGCGTCGATCAGTTCGCCGAGTCGTTTGCGGATGTCATCGTCGGTCAGGTTGCCCTGCTCGTCGAACTTCTTGCCGGCCTCGGTCACCAGCAGTTCCGGTTTGATCATCGTATGGGCGTCGATCATGCTGGCGAGTACCTGGCGCATCGCCAACTGTGATCTGGCCGTTCCGAACATCCCGCCTGAGGCGCCCGTCAGCGCAATCGGTTTGTGCTTGAGCGGATTCCCAACACTTGGGCGGGAGACCCAGTCGATCGCGTTCTTGAGGACGCCGGGGATGCTGTAGTTGTACTCGGGCGTCGAGATCAGGAGTGCGTCAGCAGCGCGGATCTTCTCGGCAAAGTCATGGATCGGTGACGGGATCCCCTGTGCTTCGACATCGCCATTGTAGAGTGGAATCTCGCCGATGTCGTAAATCTCAATCTCGACGCCATCCGGAGCGACCTGCTGAGCCGCGCGGAGCAGTCCACGATTGAACGAACCCTTACGAAGACTGCCAGGGATGCCAAGAATCGTGAAGGTCTGGCTCGTTCCGCTCATCGGTCGCCTCCTGCTTGTCGTTTGTGCTGCTTTGTAACGCATTCACCTCGGTACTGTCCGCACAAACTCGGCCAACTATCTCGGTTAGTATTTCGCGAAACCTACTTCCGGGCGGCATACTCCATGCAATTGCTTCTGCAACGTATCCAATCCGATGCGTTCGAGGGAGGAGAGGGAGAGATGGAAGATCAGGCAACTCCGCCGGAACTCAGACTGATGATCGTCATTGCCAGCACCCGACCCGGCCGGATGGGCGGGAAGGTCGGCGAGTGGTTCAAAGCGAAGGCCGAAGCCCACGGTCGCTTCTCGATCGATTACGCCGACCTGGCCGAGATCAACCTGCCGTTCATGGACGAGCCAAACCACCCCCGATTGCGCCAGTACACGAAGCAACACACGAAAGACTGGAGCGCCCGCGTCGACGCCGCCGATGCCTTCGTCTTTGTGACGCCGGAGTACAACCATGCGATGACGGCACCACTCAAGAACGCCATCGACTACCTCAACCATGAGTGGCAGTACAAACCACTCGGCTTCGTGAGTTACGGCGGTGTCGCGGCAGGTACGCGGTCGGTGCAATCGATCAAGCCGGTCGCCGATGTGCTGAAGATGACAGCCGTTCCAGAGGCAGTCGTGATTCCACTGTTCCAGCGCTTCATGACTGACAACGGCACCTTCGAGCCTGAGCAGTTGATCCAGGATGCGGCTGTCACGATGCTCAACGAACTCGAACGCTGGTCCAACGCGCTGCGCCCCCTGCGCTCGAAGACGACCTGATCGGCATCACGCGCGCAGGTAACCGGACGAGATGAAACGGGCGGGGCAGTACCCCGCCCGTTTGTCGTCCCTGGGAGTCGGGTTACGCCTCTTCGTTCTGGACGAGGGCGATGTGCAGCGTGACCTTGACCTTGTCGCCGACGACGACGCCTCCGGCCTCGATCGCGCCATTCCAGTTGATACCGAAGTCGCCACGGTTGATCGACGTCTCGGCGGTGACGGCGGCCCGGCGCTTGCCGAAGGCGTCCCGCTCCATCAGACCCTCGAACTCCGCCTTGAGTTTGACCGGCTGGGTGACGTCGCGGATCGTCAGATCGCCATGCACGACGAACTCATCATCGCCCTTCGCCTCAACACCCGTGCTGCGGAAGGTGATGTCGGGCCACTGCTCGGAGTTGAAGAAGTCGTTGGTGCGCAGGTGATTGTCGCGCATCTCATTGAAGGTCGTGATCGACGAGGTATCGATCCGAGCTTCGACACTGGCGGTCTCAAAGTTCGAGCCGTCCCATTTGGCCGTGCCCTCGACGTTCTGGAACATGCCCTTCACGGTCGAGATCATCATGTGCTTGACGCTGAACTCGACGTTCGAGTGCGCGCTATCGATTGACCATGTCTTGAGACCGGTGGCGACTGGTGCTGTCATTGGTGTTGAACTCCTCATTCCCCACACGAGGGCCATCCCCTCGATGTGTAACTAATCTTATGTAAGCGACTATATCAGTGTTACCTGCTATTGTCAAGTAGGTGGCAGGGCGGTACAATTGACGGTGTATGGAGGTGTCCGATGGACCAGAAATTACGACCGACACCGATCACGATCTGCCCGCGCTTTCACCACGCCGTCGAGTTGATTGGCAAGCGCTGGACGGGCGCGATTCTCCAGACGCTCCTGGCAGGTGCGACGCGTTACTCCGATATTGCGCAGTCGATCCCCGGCCTGTCAGACAGACTCCTCTCCGAGCGATTGCGCGAACTGGAAGCCGAAGGAATCGTGGTTCGGACGGTCATCCCCGATATGCCGGTGCGAATCGAGTATCACCTGACCGAGAAGGGTGAGTCGCTTGAGCCGGTGCTGAGTTCAGTCTCGGTCTGGGCCGAGTCCTGGGTCGATGCCCAGGCGGCTGAAGCGGCCTGTGATGAGGTGAAGAAGGCGGGAGCGTAATGCGTAATGCGTAATGCGTGATGCGGATTGGTCGACAATGGCCGAGCCATTCCTCGACAGGCCTATATGTCACGCATTACGCATTACGCATTACGCATTACGCATCACGCATCACGCATCACGAAACCGCATCCACTCCACATACTTCAACAATTCGCTACGTTGGTCGTCTGTCAGTGAGGCGGATGCCTGGAGGATGCTGGAGGCGGAGCCGTCTCCGGCGCCGGTCATGCGATCGACGATCAGCGTCAGGAGCGCGGGTAACGTGAGATCGCAGGCAGCGGCGACGGAAGCGAGGGTGTCAACCGCAGGGGTGGTTTCACGGCGTTCGACGGCGTAGAGCGAGGTGTGAGCGACACCGACTCGCTCGCCGAACTCACGAAACGACCAGTTGCGCTCTGTCCGGAGTTGATGGAAGACGGCGCCGGCCGCTTCGCGATAGGTCGCCTCGGGCGATCCCGGTTCCAGCTTACCCGCCATCGCCGATCCTTTTCAGCATTGAGAGACAGCCGACAGGGGAGGGCAGATTGCCCTCCCCTGTAGTATGCCGCCGAACGGATGACGACGCTCAGGTGAGCTTCAGAAGTAGTTGCCGCTCCTGGACGATCGCGAGCGCCAGCGTCTTGTAGCCGGACTCCTGGAACAGGACGGTGACGCTGTCATCGACGACGCGCTGCACCTCGCCCTCGCCCCACGACTGGTGGACGACGATGTCACCAAGGGCAAATGGTGCTGGTTGGCTGTCGATAACTTCGTCCTCGGTGCGTTCGTCGCGTGACGTGACACCGCGCGCTGGTGCCAGGACATCGTTGTCGCACAGCACGCAGTCCTCGTCGTCATACTCCTGACCGAAGTAGTTGAGGATGTACTCGCGCCGGCAATCGTTGAGTTCGGCGTAGACGCGCATCATCTCCAGGCGGCTGCGCTCGTAGTGACGGCGCTGCTCTTCCCGTTCGAGTGAGATCGCGGAGGGGTTGAAGTCGGGTACGAGCATCCGGACCTGACCGCGACGGTTGCTGACGATCTCATGGTCGGCCAGCAACTGGACGACACGGGCCAGATGGCCATTGCCGATCCCGCTATCCTCTGCGAGTTGGCGCATCGTTGTTCGCGATGACTTGAGCAGGCCGAACCGGACCCGTTGCAGGTCGTCCTCGGTGATCTGGCCGGTGCCACTCAGAAAGGCTGCGCGTCCGAGGTCACCGGGCCGGTAGATGATCGTGCAGCGGGAGAATTCGCCATCGCGCCCAGCGCGGCCTGCCTCCTGGTAGTAGGCTTCGACGCTGCCCGGGATATCGCGGTGGATAACGAAGCGGACGTCGGCTTTATCGACGCCGAGGCCGAACGCGTTGGTCGCGGCGATCACGCGCAGTTCGCCGCGCATGAAGCCTTCCTGGACCCGCTCGCGATCGGCCTTCTTACGCTGGCCATGATAGTAATCCGCTGGGATGCCCCACTCGGTCAGCCACTCTGCCGTCTGGCGGGCCGCCTCAGTCGTGGCGGTGTAGATGATCCCGCAGCCCTGCATCGTCGCCTGGAGTTGTTCCTTGAGATCCTCGGGGTAGTCGCGGCCGTTGCCCTCGACGAACATGTGGCGCAGCGCGCGCCGCTCGTCGGCTTCGGATTCAACCCGGATCACCTCGAAGAACAGGTTGGGCCGGTCGACGCCACGGACGACAATGTCCGGCTTGCGCATGCCCAGCCGCTCAATGATCTCGCGGCGTACCCACGGCGTTGCGGTCGCGGTGAGCGCCAGGACAGGCGGTCGTCCGAGGTCGCGAATGACGTTTCCGAGGGCCAGATAGGACGGCCGGAAGTCGTGCCCCCACTCGGAGAGACAATGCGCCTCGTCAACGACGAACAGCGAGACGTTGACCTGCCGGAGCGATTCCATGAACTCGGCGTTGGTGAAGCGCTCGGGGGTCACGTAGAGAATCTTGGCCTGCTCGGAGATCACGTACTCCAGTTCGCGCCGAGACTCCGCCTCACCCTGGGTGCTATTGATCAGCCGGACACTGAAGCCACGCTCTTCGAGCGATTCAACCTGATCCTTCATCAGTGCGATCAACGGCGAGACAACCATCGTCACGCCCGGCAAGAGTTGGGCAGCAAGTTGAAACACGAGCGACTTTCCAGCACCCGTTGGCAGCACCGCCATCACATCCCGACCGGAGAGCAGATCGCGAATGACCCGCTTCTGGCCGGGCCGGAACGATTCATGCCCGAACCGACGCAGCAGTGCGTCCAGTTCGTCCTGGGTCACATTCATTGTGTATCCGTTCACCGAGATCGGTACGCTGACGATGCCCGGCACAGTGGTGGCCGGGCATCGTACGTATGCATGATGCGGGCCACTATCGCGTGCTGGTTTCTCCAGGCGTCAGCCGTTGGCTAGCATCCGGAAAAGCAATTCGTGAATCGAGGTGAGCGGAAATGCCCCATGTGTACGGCTGGAGAATACTCGCCGATACCTGGAACTGGCTCCGGCCTATTTTTGCTCGTGATACGCCGTCCGGGCAGCGTCGATGACCTGCCATGCCTCGGCGTGACTGTGCCAGCCGAGGACATCGGTGTCTTTCGGTTCGAGTAGCTTGTAGGTGGAGAAGAAGGCTTCGATCTCCCGCAGCCAGTGAGCCTGCAGGTCATCGAGGGTGCGGATACCATCGAAGCGCGGATCGACGGCGGGAACCGCCAGCACCTTGAAGTCGCTCCCTTTCTCGTCGGCCATGTCCAACCCGCCGATTGGCCGGGCAGGGACGTGGCAACCGGGGAAAGTCGGGTTGTGGGTGATGACGAGGATGTCGAGGTGGTCGCCGTCCGGCGCGAGGGTTTCCGGGATATAGCCGTAGTCGGTCGGGTAGTGGACCGACGAGTAGAGGACGCGATCGAGGACGAACACGCCACGTTCCTCATCGAACTCGTATTTGTTGCGGCTGCCCTGCGGAATCTCGATGAATGCCTCGACGATCTCGCCCTCTCGGGTCATGGTCCTGTCCTCTCCTGGGGTTATTCCGGTGGGTACTTGGCGACGAGCCGGTGAACGGTGTTGACGTTGCGGACGGTGGTCGAGGTACCGAGTGCCTTGCCGAGTTCCGGCCCTTTCAGCATCGAATCCGTCATCTTGCCGCGAATCAGCCAGTAGAGTTCGCGACCGGCGATGTGAAAGTCGTCCTTCGCGGTCCGCAACGCCATGACTGCCTCGCTGGCTTGCTTCGTTGGCTTCGCGGGCAGGAAGACGATGTGGAGGGTCGCGTTGTTCTCGGTGAACTCCGACTCCGGGAACGGCTGAGTCGCGGCGACCTTCGCCAGTTCGCTGGTCGTCCGCAGGAACGCCTCGGCCTGATACCCGAGCGACGCATGCAGATGCTCGGCGATGCGTTGCTCCAGCGCCGCTTCTTTCTCGTTCGATCGAAAGATCACGTTGCCGCTGGCAATGAAGGTCTCGACGTTTTCCAGACCAAGTTCCTCGAACAGCGCCCGCAGGCGGTCCATCTTGACCGTGTGACCGCCGACATTGATCGCGCGCAGGAAGGCGACATAGCGAGTCGATTGTGGCACGGCATTCCTCCACGAGGTCAACGTGACTACTCATTGGCCAGCAAGCCTACATTAGAGCGGTTCCCTCCTGTCGTCCTGAGCCGCCGCGAAGGACCTCTCCGGCGCAGGGGAACAGGGGTTAGGGAAGCGGGAACAGGAGCGAGAACCTCCGTGGGTCAACTCCTGTTCCCTGTCACCTGTTCCCTGTTCCCTGGGCAGAAGAGGTCCTTCGCGGCGGCTCAGGACGACAGGGGGGAACCGCTCTAGAGCGAACGTCCGGCAAGGACGCCAATCCAGACGGCGATCAGGCCCGCCAGCGTCGAGCCGACGATGTTGAGCATCGCGCGGCTGATGTCACCCGCCTCGGCGAGTTGATGCGTCTCGTACATCCAGGTCGAGAAGGTCGTGTAGCCGCCGAGGATGCCGACCGTCACGAAGCGGCGGATGTCGGGTGAGACGCTGATGCGCTCGTCGGTCAGCGCCATCACAAAGCCAATCAGGAACGCGCCGCTGACGTTGACGACGAAGATGCCGAGTGGGCCGGTGCCAAAGCGACTGCTGATCGTACCGGCGAGTGCGTAGCGGCTGACCGCGCCAATCGCGCCGCCAAGTGCGACCCAGAGATACGCCACCACGCCCCCTTGCTGCGAATACGGTCTGCATTCCTATCGTGAGGTGATATCCGATTCGGCTGCGCGTGGCAAGATTGATCAGTATGTGCATCGATTCACAATCGGGGCGAGAATGAACGACGAGCGGGACATAACGACCGAAGCAACGCCTGAACCGGCCTCCGAGCCGGACCCCACATCAGCCGAACCTGAAGCTCCGCGACGTGCGATGACGAGCGACGATTTCCTCGTACCTGGCCCGTCGGCGGAGTCAAACTCCGGACTGCGCCAGTGGGGATGCACCTGGCTGGCGTTCTCGATCATCCTGATGCTGCTGATGCTCGGAATCTCGTTCGTCTGCCTGACCGTGGCGAACTGGACCGGCTTCGCCTGATCGCATCCATTGACCAACTCCCGTGCGTATCCCTGATATACGCCGGTGACATGTGACGCATAGCGAGGGCACATTGAACGCGCGGTGGCTGGCGATCCTCATCATCGCTGCGCTCATGGTCTTTACAACCATTGTGATTTTCGATGTCTGGCGAACGCAGCCCGGCCCCGACGAGCATACGGGCGGCGAGTTCACTCTTGTCGGTTAGCCCTTATTGCTCCAACTGCGTTCGCAAAGCACGAGCCGGTAGCCGTCCGGGTCTTCGATCGTCACGCCCCAGCGATCCCAGTACGGGTTATGGGCGGCGACGCGTTGCCCACCTGCCGCTTCAAGTTTGCTGACGAGGGCGGGATCAACCGGACCAGAGAGGTAGATGACAAAGAGGTCGTCGACGGTGGGGGTCGGCTCAAGCGGACTAGATGGATCGAGCGTGAGTTCGAAGTGCCAGTTGGCGTCCCGCCATCCGACCATCACGAGGTCGTGTTCGCCCGGTTCAGCACTGGTAGCACGATAGAGGACGTTGAGGCCGAGGCCATCGACATAAAACCGCTCGGCCCGAGCGAGGTCTCGCGATGGCCGGGCGATACGAACATGCGCTTGAGGGTCGATCATCGTGTCTCCATTCACTACGCGCCGCTACGAGGGCGGCTGCCAGCCTCGCTCGCAGAGGACTAGCCTGTAGCCGTCGGGATCTTCGATTGTCACACCAATCTGGTCCCACCACGGGTTGTGGGCGGGTACGCGCCTACCGCCGGCCTGCTCGATCCGCTCGATCAGGGCATCGTCGATAGGTGCGTCGAGGTAGAGTGCCAGCAGATCGTCCGGTGTCAGAACCGGCTCGATCGTTCGCGCCGTGTCGTGGATCAGTTCGAAGTGCCAGGCAGCACCGGGTAAGCCGACCATCAGCAGGTGCCGTTCACCGGTCGAGGTGCCGCGGCCGCGTTGGAGCACTGCGAAGCCGAGGCCATCGACGTAAAAGCGCTCGGCGGCGTCCAGATCGCGGGAAGGCCGGGCGATTCGCAGGTGGGTGGCCGGATCGATCCTGCCGGTCACTGACACAGTGGCTTCCTCCAATTGCGCATCCTCCTGATGGTCCATCATAGATTGCACCACCTTTTGCCGTGATTGTGTACGTCGCGCACAGAATGGACTACAATGACATGCGGCCATTCACGTGGAAGGGGAGGGGACGACTGGGATCCCTCATGCCTCGATGCCAGATGGAGGAGAAACCTTGGCGCAGTTGACTGGGGGACAGGCATTGGTCCAGTCCCTGAAAAAGCATGGTGTCGACACGATGTTCGTCCTGCCGGGTGTGCAGCTCGACAACACGTTCGACGCGCTCTACGACGAGAAGGACGCCATCACGCTCTACCACACCCGCCACGAGCAGGCGACGTCGTACATGGCCGACGGCTATGCGCGGACGACCGGCAAGCCGGGCGTCTGCCTTGTCGTGCCGGGACCGGGCCTGCTGAACGCGATGGCCGGCCTCTCGACCGCCTACGCCTGCTCCGCGCCGGTGCTGTGCATCTCGGGCCAGATCAACTCCGACCTGATCGGCAAGGGCCGCGGGATGCTGCACGAGATTCCCGATCAGATCGTGGCCGTCCGCTCCGTGACCAAGTGGGCCAAGCTGATCGAACGGCCGGAAGATGCCTCGAAGGCGGTCCAGGAGGCCTTCCGCCAGATGCTCTCGGGCCGGCCGCGCCCGGTTGAGATCGAAATGGCGCCGGACATCATGGGCAAGCTCGGCGAAGTCGACCTGCTCGGCCCGGCTGAAATCGACAAGCCGGATCCGGACCTCGACAAGATCGCCGAAGCCGCCAAGGCGCTCGGTGGCGCGAAGAAGCCGCTGATCTTCGTTGGTGGCGGTATCTTCGACGCGACTGAGGAACTGCTGGCGCTGGCCGAGATGCTGCAGGCACCGGTCGTGATGTCCTCCAATGGTAAAGGCGCCGTCGATGCCCGCCATCACCTCGGCGTCAACACGCTGGTTGGCCGCGAGCTGTGGAAGGACGCTGATGTCGTCCTTGCCGTCGGCACCCGCTTCGTCCAGCCGCTGACCCAGTGGGCGCCGGACGACGAGATGACGATTATTCAGATGGACACCGATCCGGAAGAAGTCGGCCGCAACTACACGCCGAATGTCGGGATCGTCGCCGATGCCAAGAAGGGCCTGGCCGCTCTGGTCGACGCGACCAGCAAGCACAACAGCAGCCGCGAATCGCGCGAGCAGGAGCTGAACGACCTCAAGCAGAAGATGGACGACATCCTCTACGAGATCCAGCCACAGGCCTCGTGGGCCGAGGCGATCCGCGCCGAACTGCCGGAGGATGGCATCATGGTCGCCGAGTCGACGCAGGTCGGCTACTGGTCGGGCATGGGCTTCCCGGTCTATAAGCCGCGCACGTACCTCACCAGCGGCTACCAGGGCACGCTCGGCTACGGCTTCGCGACCGCCCTTGGCGCGGCTGTCGGCAACCCGCACACCCGTACGATCTCGATCAACGGCGACGGCGGCTTCATGTACAACGTCCAGGAGCTGTCGACGGCCAAGATGTTCAACATCCCGCTGACGACGATCGTCTTCAACGACAACGCGTTCGGTAACGTCAAGCGCATCCAGCAGGAGAGCTACAACGGCCGGACGATCGCCAGCGACCTGCTGAACCCGGACTTCGTCAAGCTCGGCGAGTCGTTCGGTGTTCAGTCGTTCCGCTGCGACACGCCGGAGAAGCTGCGCGAGGCGATTCAGGAGTCGTACAAGCTGAACGGTCCGACCCTGATCGAGTGCCCGGTCGGCCCGATGCCGAACCCAGGCCGCGTCACCGGCTGGGGCCGCCCAGCCCCGAAGTCGCGCAAGGAACTCTAAGCGCGAGCTTCACAATCATCAGCCACGAAGCGGGTAGCCAAATGGGCTACCCGCTTTTACTTTGGATTTCTCATGAATCCGGTAGGGGCGACATCGCAATGTCGCCCTCGTGTCCTCGCCGAATCGTTCGGGCGGGAAGCAGGGCGACATTGCGATGTCGCCCCTACCGGATTGGGGATTGATTGATTGGTAGCTAGCGATTGGACGCGCGTCGGTGAGCGTGACGGGGATGCTCTGGATCGCGGAGCCAGTTTGCGGGATTGTTGCGGATGTAGGCTCTCGCCCGATCCAACGCGTGATCGTCGGGAATGATCCGATCATGGTAGCCCCGATGCCAGAGCGTTGATATTCCAACGTTTGGCAGATCGTTGGCGCGAAGTGTCGCCACCCGTTTGAAGCGACCAATCATCGTGCCAAGTGAGCCCGACGCTGGACCGTGCGGCTGCAAAGTCGGATTCATCGATGTCCGTGACCAACCAGTTGCTGGAACCACGATGATGCCATGGACGTGATTCGGCATGACGATGTGAGCATCGAGTTGGACACGTGGATTGGCGACTGCGATTTCGAGCCACGCCTGTTCAACAATCTGTCCGATTTCGTTGAGTCTGACCGTGCTCTCTTCAACCTCCCCGAAAATCAACTCCCGACCGAAGCTGCAAATGGTCACGAAGTATCGACCGGGGCCCGTGTAATCCCAATCGGGCTTCCGAATAGACCGCCGACGATGTCGCTCCGGATCGTATCGCGATTTGTCCATAGCGCAGTCAGTATCGCATGGAAGCATTCCCTTCCCAATCCCTAATCCCAATCCGGTAGGGGCGACATCGCAATGGCGCCCTGTTCCCCGCATGACGAGTTCGGGTGGCAATAGAAGGGCGCCATTGCGATGTCGCCCCTACCGGATTGATTGAATGGATCAGGATCGGGCAGGCAGCCAACGCTTGTTGAGCTTCGCCACCACCGTATAGGCGGGGTCGAAGACGTTGGCGATGTCGTACTCGATGGTCTGGCCGAGGAGGATCGAGGCGGCGCGGGTGTCGAGGCTGTAGTCGTGGGCCAGCCAGCGGACGAGTTCGGTCGTGGCGGCCTGGAGGGCTTCGTCGAGTGGGCGCGCGTTACCGAGCGCCATGATGTAGTCGTCGTTCTCCGTGCGCGGCCAGACAATGTTGGTGTTCTTGATGACCGAGACGGTGAACTGGACATCCATCGAGATTTCGACGCCGGTGCCGACGATCTCTCCGTCACCCTGGACAGCGTGGCCATCGCCGAGGTGGAACAACGCGCCGGGGACGGCCACCGGGAAGTAGACCGTTACACCCGGTGCGTGCCCGCGATAGTCCATGTTGCCACCATGCACCCAGGAGGTCGCCGTTGAGATCGCCTGCCCCTCGGGAGGAGCGACGCCGAAGCAGCCGAGCATAGGCTCGAATGGGACAGTTAGCCTGCCGAGTGACGTCTCCGGCTCGACGAGCGTGACGGTCCCGGCCTCGACATCGACGTCCCAGTTCCCGATCTGCGGCTCGGGGAGCGTGCGAACGAACTCCGGGTCGAGGATACGTTCGGCGATCAGCGTCTTTGTGTAACCGTGGCGGCGGTTCGGCGTGATCGAGTCCAGCCGGACGGCCAGCGCGTCGCCCGGTTCGGCACCTTCGACGTAGAACGGGCCAGTCTGCGGGTTGCTACCGACGTGGACCTGTTCACCAGCGGCGTTGCCGCCCCCGGCGTCGAGCGTCGTCGTGATAACGGTGTCGCCATCAGCGATGCGCAGGACCGGTTCGTGGCTGCCGATCGTGGAATAGTAGTGCGTCGGCGTGAAACGGTGAGTTGCCATTGTGTCTCCTCTTCCTTCCCCTCAGTTGCCGGTCAGGATACGGCATTGGAGGAGGAACAGGGAGAGGTTGCGTCGCGAACTACAGCACCGGGCGATCCATGCTGATGATTAGCGGCTCAATCGTTGGCTCGCGGACAAGACTGGCGATCTGCCCACCGCCAAACGCTGGCGACTGGATAACGTAGGCCGGTTCCTTACTTGAACCGTCGATCGCGGGGACGGCGCCGAGCGTGTTGCTCGTCCCATCCTTGAGGTCCGCCAGCCCGGTAATCGCCAGGGCTGCGAGCGCGACAGCGCCGATGGCTCCGACGAGGCGTCGACGAACGTGCATGATCGTGCTCCTCTCGTGGGCATGAGGATATTGCGGTCGATCGTTTCAGCATAGCGATCGTGAGGCGCGATGCTGTCTCCTGTACGACAGGCCAGTTGTCGCGTACGACACAGGCTGGGATACGATGCACCGATAACGAGGTGATCGGAGGGAATCACGATGGGTGCTGAAACACGGGCAATCCTGGCGGACATGCGTGCGACCCGGAGGAGGGTGTTCGCGGAACTAGCAGGACTGCCGGAGAAGGACCTGACCCGGCCTGCGCTCTGGGGCGGACATGAGATGGATGTTCGCTTTATCCTGCTGCGTTACGCGGACCATGAAGAGGAGCACGAGCTACAGGTCCGGAAGACGCTGGACGGGTTCGGCTGGCGACAGACTGAGGGGCAGCAAATCCTCGGGGCGGCCTGCATGACGCGCGGCGATCTGTACGGCGCGCTGGTTGGGCTGGAAGGCGCCGACATTGATCTGACCCCGGAGGGTGAGTGGCCGCTGCGGTTGATCCTCTGGCACATCGCCCAGACCGACCGCTCGTACACGGCGGCGATTACCTGGGCAGCCGATCTCGCGCGGGCCGGCAAGGAGTGGGAGCCAAATGAGCGCCCCGAGTTGCTGTCGGAGGACGGTGACCTTGCCACGTTCGTCGAGCACCTCGACCGCGAGCGGGAAGCGTTGCTGGCCGCGCTGGTAGACATCGAGGACGATGTCATGACGGCACCAACGGTCTGGTCGCAGATACGTGTCGATGTCCGGTTCCGGCTGATGCGAACCGCCCACCACGAGCGGGAGCACACCGCCCATCTACTCAAGTGGCGCGAGCAGGTTGGACGTCAACAGACTGACGCGCAGCGGTTGCTCGGCAACGCCTGGCGGACGCGAGGGGTGCTGGAAGCCTATCTCCTTGGGATGCCGGACGAATTACTCGACAGGGAACCGGCCAACGGCGACGGCACGATCCGCTCGATCCTGGAGCACCTCCAGGCGGTCGATGAGCGGCTGAAGGGCCGAATCCTGGACGGCGCCTGACCTCTGAGTACCCAATATTTGATGAGCGGCAGGTGGGCGAGTTCTCGCTTCCCGCCGCTCCTCGTTCTGCGTGTTTCAACCTGCATTCGAAAAACGTGTAAGAAACTCGCTGCTCATCTGTCCTACCTGTAACGGAGGCGCCTGGCGGCTATTGAGAGACCGCCGCTGACGTATCCGAAGCAGGATCGACCGTCGCCGATGCGGCCCCGATTGAAAGGACATACCAGATGGGCAACGCACGACGATCTCGACAGACGCTTCGCATCACTTCGCTGGCTATCGCCATCATGCTCGGCTTCAACGTGCTGGCGGGTGCGAGAGCCATCCCGGTGCATGCCCAGACACGAGCCCCGAACGAGGGGACATGTGAGGACATCGACCGCGAGATACTCGCGGCACCGTACGTCTTCCAGTTCGGTCTGAGCGGAGACGACCTGCAGGATCGGTTCTACGGAGATGGCAACAACCCCGCCGACGGGAGTTACAACGACGCCGGATACCATCCGGTCCACACAACTGGCTACACGGCCGGTAAGGAGACCTACTTCGCCACCCAATGGATACAGCATGGCACCGCGGGTTGGACATCACGGTTCGGGTTGCCGCGGGAGAAGTTTCTCGATCGCTACGATCAGTTGAAGAACTCTCATATGCTGACCGACATCAGCGCCTACAACACCCCGGACGGCAGCGTGCGCTACATCGACACCTGGGTCAAGGCCGAACCGGGCGATGGCTTCGCTGTTTACATCGACCGGACGCTGGCGCAGGTGAACAATCTGCTGAATACGATGCCGGCGCAGGGCTATATCCCGGTCAAGATCGAGGGCTACCAGAACGAAGGCCGGACCCACTACGCGACGCTCTGGAAGTACGCCACCTGCAAGACCTTCACCGACGCGATGATGACAGGTGAGCAGTTCCAGAATACGGTCAACGCGCTCTGGGGCCGAATGCGGCTCGTTCACCACGACACGTACATGGTCGATGGCAAGACCTACTTCTCCGGAATCTGGTGGCACCAGAACGGGCCGCCACAGTCGGTGCGCCACGGTTCGCACTGGTACCTGTTCCAGCGGCAACTCAACAACCACTGGTGTGATGGCTACGCGCTGAACAACTTCTACGCCGGTGAAGGCGGCTGGGTCCACTACGGTGGCATCTGGACCTACAACCAGCCGATCGGCATCGACGAGCATTCCTCGCTCGACGCGCGAATCAGCAAGCACGTCAACTGCGCACCCGGACGGGCCGGCGCGGCGGTCATCAACCTGACGACGGGTGAGACATCTATGGAGCACGCTGACCAGTCGTTCGGAACAGCCAGCGCGATCAAGGCTCCGATCCTGTACGCGCTGTTCCGCAAGGCCGACAATGAAGGGATCGACCTCTCCTCGACGTTCATGAACGTCGGTACACAGTACGGCACCAACAACGATGATCTGTTGGTCGAGAACGGCCTCTACTCGATCCTCTACCTCGCGGAGATCATGATCAACAACTCACACAACTGGGCGGCCAACCGGCTGATCGACTACGTCGGGATGGACCAGGTCAACGCTGAACTCGACGCGCTTGGCCTCGACCGAATCCGCCTGCAACGCTATCAGTCCGGTACCGGCGCACCGAGCGCACATGGACTATCCGGCCCTTGGGGCGATTACTCCGCCGGATTCGACAACACGGCGACGCCACGCCAACTGGCGACGTTCTACCAGAAGGTCTACGAGAACGACGGGCTGCTCTCGAACGCACGGCACACAGCGTTCTTCGACATCCTCTCCGATGTCACCAAGGGCTACGCGCCAGGCTTCCTCGGCTGGGGCGTCGATGCTAACTGGCAGAACACCGTCACGATCTACAACAAGGCCGGAAGCAACGACTTCGATGGCGCAATCGGCTCATGGGGCAATAAGCCACAACTCGGCGACCACGATCAGGCAACCGAAGGCGCGCTGTTCGAGTTCGATGACGGCCAGATCGTTGTCTTCGCGATGCTGATGGACGAGATGGATCCTGAGGCTGGCGGCGACGCGATCCGTTGCGCCGCCTACGAGGTCGTCACCGAGTACAGCGGTCTCTCAACCGGTGACGTACCGGACCCCTGCGAATAATCCTCCACATCCCTCTGCTTGCCCAGGCGGCCGCTCCCCACGGCCGCCTGGGCCTTTCTTTGGAATGCGTGAACTATGCGCGAACGTAGTGCTTCTGTTGCGCGCGGTCTTCGCGGTTGGCCCAGCGGAAGAAGACGATCGCGACGGCGGCGAGGTAGATCGTGCTGGTGCCGATCCACATGATCAGCCCACCGATCTGCTGGTCGCTCAACGCAGAAAGGCCGAACACCTGCCCGCCATCCCGGTAGGTGGGGTAGAGGATGTCGTCGGAGTAGGTAATCAGCGCGCCAACGATCTGGCCGGGGATCGTCTGGACAAAGAGATAAATCATCGCGACGGCGGCTGGTGCCTTGCCGAGTTCCGGGCTGGGCGCGAGGACGGCCCACCAGGAGACCAGCGCGGCGGCGATCAGAAAGCCGTGCGCGGCGATATGGACCGGCATGTACCGCAACGAGAGATCGTAGACGACCGGAACGTGGTAGACGGAGTAGGGGAGGTGAAACAGCACAAACGCGATGATCGGAAGCGTCAGCACCCGCCAGACACGCCAGAGACGGCCCTTGAACGCCTGGCGAACGGGCTCGTACATCCATGCTGGAATCCCGAGCAGTAACAGAACGGGCGCGACGATCGTCAGCATGACGTGCTGAAGCATGTGGAACGCCAGCGAGTGATCGTCGGCAAGGACACCAATCGGCGACATCAGCGCGAGGACGACAGTTGCCAGTCCCGCACCGAAGCCGACCTTACGGATCGTCGGAATGGGCTCGATACCGTCCTCAGGCCGGCCACCGGCGCGCCGGTAGTAGTACCAGGCAGCGGCGGTCGCTCCGAATGCGACGCCCGGATCGGCTGACCAACTCAGGAGTGAGACATCGACCGAGGTCGAGGTTTGCAGCAGCGGAAGGAGAGGGAACACCATTGAGAATCCACCTAGTCCTGTCACACAGGGGTCGCGACAGGAAAAACCGGCGGCGCATCATGCACCGCCGGTAGAGTATGCGCTAGAACCGATTGAAGAGGGCGATGAAGGACAGGACGAGCGAGGTGCCTGCCAGCATGCCCAGACCAAAGATCCAGGTAAACAGCTTGTTGTCGAACTTGAGGTGCATGTAGTAGCCGACGACGATGACGAACTTCAGGACCGACAGCACGATCAGAATGTAGACGAGGACGGACTCAATCGAATCGATGTAATAGGTCGCAACCTCGATCGCCGTAATGATCGCCAGAATCGCCGCGATCAGGACATACTGCATCACTGGTGGATGCGCATGTTCCTCTGCATGATCGTGTGTCGGTGTAGCCATTCCAAGCTCCTCGTAGCGTGTCAGCGAATCAGTTGATCAGTCTGTCAGTTGGTCGGTCTGTAGCGTATCGGCAGGTTCACTTCATCCCCTATCGTGGCTGACGGACTGACCAACTGACAGACTGATCACTAGTACGGCAAGAGGTAGACCAGCGTAAAGATGACGATCCAGACGATGTCGACGAAGTGCCAGTAGAGACCAGCGATCTCAACCCAGAGGCTGTTCTTCTGAGTCACCAGTCCCTTCTTGAACGATGCCAGGAAGAGCGAGAACAGCCAGACGACGCCGATCGCAACGTGGGTACCGTGGAACCCGGTCAGCGTGAAGAATGACGAGCCGAACAGGTTGCGCGACAGCGTCAGACCTTCGTGGTTGAACTCGTAGAACTCGTAGATCTGCCCGCCGAGGAAGATCAGACCGAGCAGACCAGTTGCGACCGTCCAGATGCGGAACTGGCGAACGTTCCCGCGCTGGATGCCGGACAGCGCCAGCACCATCGCAAGTGAACTCATCAGCAGAACGAAGCTGGAGACCGACGTAAATGGGATGTTGATGAGGTCTTCTGGATATGGCCCAACAACGCTGCGGTTCTTCGAAATCATGTAGGCCGAGATGAGCGACCCGAAGAACATGCAGTCGGACGCGAGGAAGACCCACATCGCGACTTTGCGGTTGTCGAGACCGGTACTTGTTGGATGCTCTATCACGCCGTGATCGGCAGCCATGCCTGTCGTTCCCTCCGGTTCGCCCTCTGCCTGTCGGCTCGTAACAATCCTCAACTGCTGGACCGCCGCGCGGCCAGACCACTAGTGTGCCGGCGCTGCCTCGGTATCGAGGAACGACGGATCGTCATCATGTGCCTGGCCGTGGCCGAAGGCCGGTTCGAGCACCCACGCGTAGATCGAGGTGACGGTCATCGCGAGTCCGACGAAGGTGATGATGTTCTGCGGGACAATCCCGAAGTACCACAGGTCGATGCCGAGATCGCTCTCGATGAAGCTACGCAGCCCCGGCGTGGTGAAGATGTAGCCACCCATTGCCAGCGTGATCCCGAGGCCAACGAACAGCGGCCAGAATGACGGGTTTGGCAGGTGGATGTCGTCGTGACCGTCGTGACCGTGGTCGTCCGCCGCGCCATGCGACGCCGCATGTGCGTGGTCGGCGTGTGCGGCACCATGGTCGCCGTGATCGTCACCACCGTAGACATCCGGGTACTTCTGCGACCAGAGTGGCACGCGGCTGGTGACCGTCGGGACGGTCGCGAAGTTGTAGACCGGCGGCGGCGATGGGATGCCCCATTCGAGCGTCGGCGCGTCCCACGGATCTTCTGGAGCGTCCTCACCAGTTGTCAGGCTCATCCAGGCATTGACGAGGAAGACGATGAACCCGACCGCCGTGACGATGACACCGATCGTTTCGAGCGCGTTCCAGAAGTCCCAGCCGTAGCCCTCATCATAGGTGAAGATACGGCGCGGCATACCCTGGACACCGACCCAGTGCATCGGGAAGAAGGTGAGGTTGAAGCCGATCAGCATCAGCCAGAAGTGAATCTTGCCGAGCGTCTCGTTGTACATCTTGCCGGTGATCTTCGGCCACCAGTAGTAAACGCCAGCGACGATTCCGAACAGCGCGCCACCGAAGAGAACGTAGTGGAAGTGAGCGACGACGAAGTAGGAGTCCTGGTGGTGCGAGTCAACCGGCGGCGAGGCGTGCATGACGCCGGAGAGTCCACCGATCGTAAACATCGAGATCAGGCCGATTGAGAACAGCATCGGCGTCTTGAACTGGAGGTGGCCACCGAACATCGTGCCAATCCAGTTGAAGATCTTCACGCCTGTCGGCAGAGCGATCAGCATCGTCGTGATCGAGAAGACCGCGTTCGGCAGCGGACCCATGCCGACGGTGAACATGTGGTGCGCCCACACACCGAAGCCGAGGAAGCCGATACCGATACCCGCGAAGACGACGGCCGAGTAGCCGAAGAGCGGCTTGCGCGAGAAGGTCGGGATGATTTCGGAGATGATGCCGAAGGCCGGCAGGATCAGGATGTACACCTCGGGGTGCCCAAATACCCAGAAGAGGTGTTGCCAGAGTAATGGACTACCGCCGGCTTCAGGGACGAAGAAGTTGGTGGAGTAGAAGCGGTCCATCATCAGCAGCGTGCCGCCGATGGTGAGGGCCGGGAAGGCCAGGATGATCAGTGCAGCGACAACGGCCGTCATCCAGACGAAGACCGGCAGGCGCATCATCGTCATGCCCGGCGCCCGCATGTTGATAATCGTGACGAGGAAGTTGATCGCCGAGGCGACCGACGAGACACCAAGCACCTGGACGCCAAGCACCCAGTAGTCAACGTTGTTGCCCGGTGAGTAGGCGCTTGAGGTCAGGTTCGCGTAGGAGAACCAACCGGCGTTCGGCGCTTCGCCAAAGAACCAGCCGAGGTTCAGCAGGATCGAACCAAACAGCAGTACCCACCAGGAGAATGCGTTCAGTCGCGGGAAGGCGACGTCGCGCGCGCCGATCATCAGCGGGACAAGGAAGTTAAAGAATGCGCTGGAAAGCGGCATGATCGCCAGGAAGATCATCGTCGTGCCGTGCATGGTGAAGAGCTGGTTGTAGGTGTCGGCAGAGACGAAGTCGTTATTTGGACTGGCAAGCTGGACACGGATCATCATGGCCTCGATGCCACCGATGAGGAAGTAGAACATCCCCAGCACGAGGTACATGATGCCGATTCGCTTGTGGTCGACGGTCGTGATCCAGCTCCAGAGTCCATAGGACTCTGTGACAGCCGGTGGTGACTGAACGACCGTCTGTCGTCCTGGCGCGACCTCTACCCGTGTCGCCATCTCGATATCCCCTCGCTCCTCAACTCACGTACCGGCACGCCGGATGAGTGGTTACTCTTCTGAAAGCGTCGAAATGAATGCGATAATCGCCGCGATGTCGTCGTCACTGAGCTGGCTCTCGTCGAAGGCCGGCATGACCCCGCTCGGGAAGCCCTCGTGGACCTTCGCGTTCGGGTTGCGGATCGACTCGGTGATGTAGGCATCGTCAGCCGTGACGGTGCTACCGTCGGCCAGCGTCACCTCCGAGTTATAGAGCCCCTGCCAGGTCGGACCAATTGCCTGCGATCCGTCGATCGTGTGGCAGCCGACGCAGTTGTTCTCCTGGGCGAGTTGCTGACCACGCTGGGCCTCTTCGCCACCGCCAGCCGCACGATCCTTCTGCTGCTGGACCCAGGCGTCGAAGTCAGCCTGCGTATGGACCTCGACCTGGAACTTCATCAGCGCGTGACCGGTTCCGCAGAACTCGGCGCATTGTCCGGAGTACGTGCCGGGTTCGTCGGCTTCGATCCACATCGTGTTGGTGCGGCCAGGAACGTTGTCGGTCTTGCCGTTGAGCTTTGGCACCCAGAATGAGTGGATGACATCGGCCGACGTCAGATCGATGTCGATGACGGTATCTTCCGGGATATGGAGGACGTTGGTGGTCTGGAGTTCCTGCTCAGGATAGCGGAACTCAAAGAAGAACTGGTGACCGATGACCTCGACCTTCATGACGTTCTGATCGTCCGGTGTCGATTCGAGGTCGGCCAGGACCTGCAGCGTCGGAATACCGATCGCGACAAGGACGACGGCCGGGATCACGGTCCAGGCGATTTCCAGTTTGGTGTTGCCATGAACGGGAACCGGGCGGCCATGCGCGGTGCGCGGTTGCCGGCGGAAGCGGTAGAGGGTGTAGATCAGCAACCCCTCGACGAGGACGAAGACAATCGCCGCGCCAATCCACAGGAAGTTGTATACGAACCAGATTCGTTCGTTGGCTCGGCCTCCCTGGGCTATTGTCGATTGCGGGTCATCTGTCACACCGCAGGCGCTTAACGTCAGCGCCATTGCGATGAGGGCGAATATCGCCAGAATCCGGAACAGGCGTCCACTGTGGAAGCCCCCCGGCCCCTGGCCCGGGAAGCGTCGGTCCATCCCCATTCACCCTTTCCCCAACACCGGAGAAACCACTCGATGAAGACGTTAATCAGGACGCGCGCACACTACGGTTGAGTCTAGCATAGATTGTGAATTCGACCACAACGTGGTCGGTCAGTCAGCCGGTCAGCCGGTCAGCCGGTCAGTCTGTCAGTGAGTCAGAGGGGACCGCAGGCGCTCCGGTTGTTCTCTCTGACTCACTGACAGACTGACTGACTGACCAACTGACTCGCTGGCTAGCGAAAGTGGGGGATGACGTGCTCGCCGATTGAGCGGACGGCGGCGAGTGGGTCGGGGCCGAGTGGCGGACCGAAGCTAAGGTGGCGAACGCCGAGCGCAACGAGCGACTCGAGGCGGGCAATGAGATCGTCGGGCGTGCCGACGATGCCGATCCGCAGCATCTGGTCGGTAACGAGCGCGCGGGCTTTGAGCGGGTCGCGCTCGGTCATCAGCGCCTGTTCGGTCGCGCGGAAGTCATCCGCACTCAGACCGAGCCGCTCGAAGATCAGCGGCGAGAGTGCATGCCCGTAGTAGGCGATCTTGTCGCGCAGGACATCCTCGGCGGCTTTCCGATCGTCGGAGATCGAGCACCAGACGCAGGCCGCCAGGTCAATCTCGTCCATCGAACGTCCCGCTGCCTCCGCACCGGCCCGGATCAGCGGCTCAACGGTCGTATAGTGCTCGGGCGGAAAGAGCAGGGGCAGCACACCATCGGCCAGTTCTCCGGCCAGCCGCAGCATGTTCGGCGAAAGGGCCGCAAGATAGATCGGGATGCGTCGTCCCGTGCCAGAGTCGAAGCGCAAATACGCCTCTGGCTCCCAGCCCGGTGGATGCTGGCCGTCGAAGAGCGCCCGCAGTTGCTCGATTGCCCGGCGCGTCGTCGCCAGCGGACGTTCATATGGAAGCCGCACCCACTTCATGAACTCAGCCGCTCCCGCGCCGAGCCCGAGGTTGAAGCGGCCGTTGCTGACCTCGTCCAGCGTCGCGGCAGCCATCGCCACCTCTGCCGGATGGAGCGTGTACGGGTTGAGGATGCAGGTTCCGATCTCGATCTGCTCGGTCGCCAGCGCAACCGCCGTCAGAATCGCCGGAGACGACCGCAGAAACAGGTCGTGGCTGACCCAGAACTGATCGAAGCCTGACTGCTCAGCGGCGCAGGCGAGTTCGACGTAGTCCTTGATCGGAAGATCGTTATTCAACCGGAGCGAGAAGCGCATCTCCACATTGCCTCCGTTGGGGATCATGCGCCACCGATCACTGCATCCGCCTCAATCTCGACCAGGTACTCCGAGCCAACCAACCGACTGACTTCGACGAGTGCGTTGGCCGGGCGGATGTCGGCGAAGTAGCGGCCATGGACGCGGCCGATCGCTTCCCAGTCGTCCGCATTGGTGACATAGATGCGCGTGCGAACGACATCGGCCAGGCGAGCACCGGCGTCGGTCAGTGCACGCTCGATCTTCTGGATGATGTAGTCGGTCTGAGCGGCGGGGTCGCCAGCCCCGACGACATTGCCATCGTCATCGGTCGCGGTAGTCCCGGCGACATAGACGAAGCGGTCAACGCGAACCGCGCGGGAGTAGCCGACGATTCCTTCCCAGACCGTTCCGGAAGAGATCAATTGCCGGTTGTTCTGCATTGGATTGACTCACCCTTTCGTTCTGTTGCCGCGACATTCGGCGCTTCGCTCCAGTGCCGGTCGCCGTATTCCCTTATCGCATAGTCAGGACTATGATGGATAGCACAGCGGTCGGAGGCCTGTCGCAATCAACGTCGGACGGAGGCTCGCCATGGCAAAGGATAAGAACCGCTCGAACCGCGAGGCCCGCAAGCCCAAGAAGGTGAAGCCAGCAGCGAAACCGGGCATTCCTGGTGAACGGGTTCCAGGCAAGGTCATCACCCAGACCAAGCAGCCAACTGATTGATACCGTCGCCCTCAATAACCACGGTGATACCAGCGTGCGCGGTACAACTCGCGATAGCCAAGTGAACTGTACAGTCGATGGGCGCCGGCGTTGTCTGCCTCGGTCGTGAGCAGGACAGCGCTGGCGCCCTCGTGTTGCAACGCGCGCAATCCGGCGACGACCAGCGCTCGCCCGAGTCCCTGCCCGCGAGCATGACCGCTGACGGCAATCGGCTCCGTCCTGCCGGGCGCATTGGGAAGGTTCGACGCCTCGAACCCGGCGATGGAGCAATAGCAGAACCCTGCCAGCCGGCCATCAGACGCTACCGCGACGAGGTCCAGTGCTGGCCGGTGGTCGGGGTCGGCCCGCATCGCGCGCCAGTGTCGGAGTTTGTTCGGGCGCGGGCCGAAGGCCTCCGCGTACAACGCGAGCCAGTCGTCCAGTTCCGCATCCGACGCCAGCGGGCGAATGGTGATCCCGGCCGGTGGCGAAAGATCGGGCAGATCGCCACCCAGATCCCGCCCCATCCGCAACTCCTCATCACGTATCTGGTATCCGCGCTGCTCCAGCAGGTCCCGCAGGAATGTATCGTCGTCGCGGCTGAGCACGACCATCCGTCGCTCGGTCGTGCCAGCCGCATGTCGACGTTCCGCCCAATCCAGCAGCCGTGGTTCGAGTTGCCCCTGTCGGGCTGGATGGACGAGCATCCCGAGGGCGTAGCCCTGCCAGAGGATCGCGAATGCGGCCAGCGACCCGTCGGCCTCGATTACGTGTGTGTCGGAACGATCGAAGGCGGGGTTGGAGAGGGTCAGTCGCAGATTCGTCGAAAGCAGTTCAGCATCGACGCGACCGGAGACCAGACACGCGCCGAGCAGATCGAACAGCCGTGTGTAGTCAGTGTCTTCATATGAATACCCAGACATAGCGTCAGTCTTTCTCCGGACCCGCGCCTCCGGCGGCTTTGTTACGCGGCTGACACACCCGTACATCCATTGAGGTCACCCCTGACACGGTCGTCATCCTACAGTGGAGATGCCGGATGGAGTTCCGGTTTCACGACCAACGAGGACAGGAGGACCGATGAATCGCGTGATTGTGCCACTGGATGGATCGGAAACGTCGGAAGCCGCTGTTCCTCATGGTGCGCGCCTCGCCCGGACGCTTGGTATTCCGCTCCTGCTCGCCCATGTGATCGACATGGGCCATGTCTACGATTCCCACGCGCTGGCGCTGTTGCCTGATCGCGCCGAGATGGAACGCTATCTCGGCGATGTTGCGGTCCGCGAGGGAATCGAGGCGCAGACAGAGTTCGATGTCCGCTATGGAACACCGGGTTTCGAGCTATCCCAGATCGTGCGAGAGTACGACAATTCGCTGGTGGTGATGTCAACCGAGGGTCGGGGTGGGCTGAAACGGGCCGTCCTTGGCTCGGTTACGGATCAGATGATTCGCAACGGGGTCGCTCCGGTGATGGCGATTCGTGCTGGCGCGGTTCCACCGCCACGACCGGAATACGCAAACCTGCTCGTGACGCTCGATGGCTCCGATTTGGCGGCCAGCGCCATCCCAGTCGCCGCGACCTTGGCACGAAAGAGTGGAGCAACGATTCACCTGGTGCGGGTTGTCGAACCGCTCGATGTCGCGCCCGCGTCGGAGTACCCGCCGGACGCCACCTGGCCGGATCCGGACGAGGCTGTCCGGATCATGGCCGAGCGTGAAGCGGATGCCAGAATCGAACTCGGTGACGTTGCCGCCTCGCTCCGGACGCTGGGATTCGATGTGCGGACGCAGGTGCGGGTTGGCCGGGCCGCGACCGAGATCCTGCAAGCAGCGAACGATGTCAACGCCGACCTGCTGCTGATGGCATCGCACGGACGCGGCGGAATCCGGCGGATCTTGATGGGGAGCGTCACAACTGCCGTCGTTCACAACGCGACGGTCCCGCTGCTGGTAATCCCACCGACGCTTGAGGAACGCACCCCTCGGCGCGTGCGGCGTGAGTCAATGGTCGCTGCCCCAGCCTGACGCCTGATCCGCGCCTGAACGCAATGATGCCCCCAACGATTGTTGGGGGCATCACTGCTATTGGCAACGGGCCTTTATCACGGTGTCGCCCCGCTCATCCTCTGAGCGTCTCAGATGGACGAGCGGGGCGACTGTACGACGTTTGCGAATGCTTAGCGGCGTGGTGCCCTAGAGGACAGGGTCGGTAACGTCCTCGTCTTCGAGTTCGACGGGCTCAGTCCCACGCTCGATCGCCTCCAGGCAGGCGACGCAGATGCGCATACCGACCCCGCCATCGGCGGTGGTTTCGTCTGGTATGTGACGCAGGAGTGCGGCACTGATGGGTCGGCCACAGTTCTCACACAGGTGAACGGCGTCCCCGGCGATCTCACGCTGCTGCAAGATCAGCTCGTCGTCAATCATCGTGGTCCATCCCTTCGTTTCCGAACGGCAGTTCGACGGCGATGGCGTCTCAGTCGAGCGCTTCGGCAGCGAACGTCGTGACTTCGACCATACCATGCGCATCCAGCCTGCCACGTCGCAGTGCCGGCTCACCGCGCAACTTCGCGAGGTGCTCATCGAGCCGATCGCGCAGGTCGTCGAAGGCGTCGCGCAGGGCGGCCGGTCGCCACTGACTGGTGCCGGTGACGGCGATCGTGCGGCTGGGCAGCCGCAGGACCAGTTTCGCGACGAACGTGTCATCGCGGGTCCGATGTCGAACGGTGACATCCAGCGACTTCAGGTCTTCCGCGAAGTTCGCCAGCCGCGTATCGAGATAGCGCGACTCCCGCTCAACAACCTCTCGCACGCTTGCCGACAGGTGGCCATCAACGTGGTAGCGAACGTTCATCGGGGACCTCTTCCGCTACGTCGAGGAGGAAGCGCCCGGTGCGACATTCCTCCGGAACCGACCCTTCCCGGTTCCACCCTGATCGTGCCTCACCAGCCGTCAGGAACTCGCGTCAGCGGTCGATGGAGACCTTGCAATGTTGTGACAATCGGGACGTGGGACGCGGGACGTGAGACGCGTGATGCGTGATGCGATGGTCTGGTAGGGGCCGATCCTGTATCGGCCCGCGCCGTGAGGCGCCTATTGTGACGCTGGAGGGTTTGCCACGCGTCGCCAACGTCTGCGCCCGTACCGATACGCCCATGTCTTCAAGAAGGCGCCTGCGGGCGCGGGCCGATACAGGATCGGCCCCTACCAGACCATCGCATCACGCATCACGCGTCCCGCATCACGCATCACGCATCACGCCGATTACTCCACCCCACACCAATCGATCAGCAACGTCGCGATCGTCTTCGCGGCGGTCTGGATTTCGGTGAGGTTGATGTGCTCGTTGTCCTGATGGGCGAGGCCGACGTCGCCAGCGCCGTACATCAGGCAGGGAATGTTGCCGAACTGGATGAAGTGGCGCATGTCGGCGCCGTAGGGGACCCCCTCGATCGTCGCCGATTCGCCGGTGACGCGCTCGTGGGCGGTCGCAACGGCCTGGACAATCGCAGCGTCGGCGGGAACATCGGCGGCGGTGAACTGGCCGCCGAACCATTCGAGAGCCGGCGGATGCTCTCGCAACCAGTCGTCAGCCTCGGCAACAGCCATGATGCGGGCTTTCACCTGCTCCCAGAACGCGTACATGTCCTCACCCGGCAGGAAGCCGACGCGCACCTCGGCCACCAGCGTCTCCGGGACGGTGGACGCCCAGACGCCGGCCTGCACGACACCGACGTTGATCGGCACCTTGTTGGCGACGTCCTCGTAGAGCGGGTGATGCAGGCTGGCATTGCGCTCCCGCTCGAACGCCTGGAGGTCCTGAAAGATCGGGATGAACTTCTCCAGCGCCGAGACGCCTTCGTCGCGAGCGGCAGCGTGCGCCGACTTACCGCGAATCGTGATCCGGAAGACGAGCGAGCCCTCACAGGCGATGACGAGTGCCAGCCGCGTCGGTTCGGTGATGACCGCGGCATCGGCGGTATAACCACGTAGCAGGGTCGCGACGACACCAACGCCGCCGTCCTCCTCGCCGGTCGTCGCCGCGATCGTGACATCGCCGCGCAGCGTGACGCCAGCCGCATCGAGCGCGTCGAGGGCCAGCAGGTAGGTCGCCATCCCGCCCTTCATGTCGAGCGAGCCACGGCCATAAAGGTTGTCGCCATCGACGGCGCCGGACCACGGTCCGTGGGTCCAGCGGGCGTCGTCGCCGGGATCGACGACGTCGATATGGCCGTTCAGCAGGATCGAGCGGCCACCACCGCTGCCCTTGCGGACGCCGACGACGTTCGGGCGACCGGCCATCGACTCGAACGCACCGACATGGTCACGGTACGGTTCCAGTTCGGCGAGGTCCGGCTCCCACCGATCGACCTGCAATCGCCGGGCGCGGAACTCCCGCTCGACGACATCCTGGACCGGTTCCTCGTGGCCAGTGATCGATGGCGCCCGGACGAGGTCGCCAAGGACGCGAACGAGTTCGTCGCGGGAGTCATCGATCGAACGATAGACAGCGTCGAGAACTGCCCGATCAGTCATCCAGCACCACCGCATCGCGCAGGATCGGGCGGGTCAGGCAGGTCGGCCCGCCCGTCCGGTTGTGGGAGATCTCGTCACCGGAGTAGGGGATGACCGTGCAGCCAGCCGCTCGTAGCCGCTCGATCGTGACGACGTTCTCCTTCAGGATCACGCAACGACGTGGACCGAGCGCGAGGACGTTGCAGCCCTGGCTGGCGAACTCCTCATCGGGGATCGGCACCATCTGAATCTGGCGCTGCTCCAGCAACTCGACCATCGCAGTCGGCAGCAGCGGCAGGTAGACGACGGCCAGGTTGTGATCCAGCATCGAGATTAGCGAGAGCAGATGCAGGCACTCGGACGGGCCATGCCAGTGCGGCAGGTCGTAGCCGATGACCGAGATGCCGCGCGGCGAGAGCAGGTCGTGGAGTTGGAGGATGCCCTCCGTGTTGGTGCGATAGCCACGGCCAACCGCCAGCGTTCGCTCATCGATCCAGCAGGTATCGCCACCTTCGACCTTGCCCGGTGCAGTGATCCGGCCAACGACCGGCACACCATGTTCCTCAAGCGTCCGGGCTGCCAGATCGACCTCCGCCTCGCGGAGCGGCTTGCCCATCCGCGTCAGGATGACGCCGTCGTCGACGGTGATCATCGGGTCATATGGGAAGATCGCGTCCTGAAGACCGGCATCGTCGATCTCGCCGGTCAGCACCTCGACACCGTTGTCGCGCAGGATCTGTCGCAGCGCTTCATGCTCGCGAACCGCGAGGTCATGGTCGATCGGCCGGAGATAGCCGAACGCCTCCCAGGAGACATCCGGTCCGGGGGGAACCGGTGGGTAGACCAGCACCCTCCGCAGCGTCCCGGACATCGACTGCCCGCCCCATAGCTTCGCATTCCCGACAGCCATGCTGGTTGCCCTTTCCGTACCCCACATCCCACGTCGCGGGAAGCGTATCGCATGACGTAACGGAGTGGCGTACATCCAACCGCGACGCGTTCACAACGGCGATTCACTATACGCTGGGAACCGATCGGAACAACTCGAGAGACGCCTGTTGACGAATTATCTGCGAATCATTATCATGTAGGAGTCATTCTCATATTCCGATTGCGGGAGTCGGGATTCGAAGGCAACGACGACGGCAACGGAAACGGAGTTCAGCGAGTGCGACGATTCCTGCAGGTGTTCTTCGACTGGTACGAGCGGCACTACACGTTAAATGTGACGGTCGCGGCATTGCTGTTCGTGCTGCAACTGGTCCATCTCTACTGGCTGTCGGCCGACGTCGTCGCTCAGCGGCTGGTGGGTGAGAGTTTCTTCTCGCCAGATGGCATCTTCTACTACGCAATCCTCGTCATCGACTACACCGAGATTCCGGCGCTGTTGTCGGTCTCTCTCATCTATATCAACGAGTTACGCAAGGGCTGGAGCTGGAAGCCATTCCTGTTCCTGCTGTTCCTGAACAGCCAGTGGCTGCACATATTCTGGATCACCGACGAGTTCGTGACCGCCGAGTTGACCGGAGAGGCGGCGGCCTCCAGCCTGCCGACCTGGTTGGCCTGGATCGCGATCCTGATCGACTACCTCGAACTACCGGTCATCTACGACACACTGAGGAAGTTCTCGTTCGCCGTCCGCGAGCAACGGGTTCGCCAGTTCCTCCGCGAGGATCTGCGCGAGGCGTGAAGCGGTTACATTCTCGTCATCGTCCTATTGTGAAGCGAAGAGAGATGCTTCGCTCAGTCGTCCACTACGACGATCTTGACGGTTAACGGTCTTGAGGATTACCAACCGTCTTCCCCTGTCATCCCTCCGTTCGTCGGGATGACAGGGGGAACGGGCAGACGCGACCCGATACAATCGGGGTGGTGGACAACTCGGGATGGCATGGTGGCGAAGGTAAACAGGCAACTGCAGCCTTGACAGGTATCTACCCGGATACTGATAATCCCGATGGAAGCAATCGGGATTTCAAGAGTGCCGGGAGGGGTTGCCAGGATGCTGGTGCGCTACTACGTCGCAGATGAGCCAGCCGTGATGCGGAGCCGGTCATTCGCGGAGCGCGAGGCACGCTGCCAGCGGATCGAGGCAGTCACGACGCTGGCAGGCGGGTTGATCCTGTTCCTGATGCTTGCGCTGCTGATGCTCGCCCACTGACCGAGACATCTCCACACCAATGATGTGTCCCAGAATACCCGCCCCGCCGTCACGGCAGGGCGGGTATGATGTTGCCTGCGAATGAGTCTCGGGATGGTGGAGCAGGGTGACTGATCAGGTGAATGCGGTATCGGAAGAACGACTGGCGCTCCGGGAGGAACTGCGGCGCGAGGTCGCCGGGCTCTGCCGCAGATTTCCAGACGAGTACTGGCGCGAACTCGACCGGGAGCGGGGGTATCCGGAGGAGTTCGTCCGGGCGATGACCGAGGCGGGGTTCCTCGCGGCGCTCATTCCGGAGGAGTACGGCGGGCTGGGACTCGGCGTCACCGAGGCCGCGATCATCCTCGAAACCGTCAACCGCTCAGGCGGCAACGCCGGTGCCTGCCACGCGCAGATGTACGTGATGGGGACGTTGCTGCGGCACGGTTCCGACCATCAGAAGCGGCAGTGGCTGCCACAAATCGCCAGCGGTGAACTGCGATTGCAGGCCTTCGGCGTCACCGAACCCAACAGCGGCACCGATACAACCCGGCTGCGGACGACGGCTGTCCGCGATGGCGATACGTACGTCGTGTCCGGCCAGAAGGTGTTCATCTCACGCGTCGAACACTCCGACCTGATGCTGCTGCTGGCGCGGACGACGCCGCTGGATCAGGTCGAGCGCCGCTCGCACGGGTTGTCGGTCTTCCTCGTTGACCTGCGCGACGCACCCAGCGAGCAACTGACCGTCCAGCCGCTGGAAATGATGATCAATCACCACACGACCGCCGTTTTCTTCGACGGCCTGCGCGTTCCAGCCGAGAACCTGATCGGCGAAGAAGGACGCGGCTTCCGCTATATCCTCGATGGGATGAATGCCGAGCGGATTCTGATCGCGGCAGAGTGCGTCGGTGACGGGGACTGGTTCGTCGAACGTGCCAGCCGCTACGCATCCGAGCGAGCCATCTTCGACCGGCCAATCGGCCAGAACCAGGGCGTCCAGTTCCCAATCGCGCGCGCGCACGTCAACATCCGGGCGGCCGATCTGATGCGCGAACGGGCGGCGGCGCTCTTCGACGCCGGCCAGCCCTGCGGGGCCGAAGCGAACATGGCCAAACTCCTGGCCGCCGACGCGAGCTGGGAGGCCGCCAACGTCGCGCTCCAGACCCACGGAGGCTACGGGTTCGCAACCGAATACGACATCGAGCGCAAGTTCCGCGAAACTCGCCTCTATCAGATCGCCCCAATCTCGACCAATCTGATCCTGTCGTATGTGGCGGAACATGTACTGGGGATGCCGAGGTCGTATTGACGAACGGGAATCGGGAATCGGGAGTGTGGACGTGAAACGGGCAGATTCGGCAGACGAGCAAGCACAGCCGTCGGCACTCCCCGATTCCCGATTCCCGATTCCCGGTTCCCGTCCACTCTCCGGTACCACCGTCGTCTCGATCGAACAGGCTGTCGCGGCGCCGTTTGCGACGCGGCAACTGGCGGATCTGGGAGCGCGGGTAATCAAGATCGAGCGTCCAGGTGTTGGAGACTTCGCGCGGGGGTACGACACGACCGTCAAGGGTCTGGCGAGCCACTTCGTCTGGACCAACCGATCGAAGGAATCGCTGACGCTCGACCTGAAGCATCCCGAGGGACAGTGGATCGTCGAGCAATTACTGGAACGATCGGACGTCTTCGTCCAGAACCTCGCGCCGGGTGCTGTCGAGCGACTCGGGTTCGGCGCGGCGCGGTTACGGGAGCAGTACGGGCGACTGATCGTCTGCGACATCTCCGGCTACGGGTCGTCGGGACCATACCGGGACAAGAAGGCGTATGACCTGCTGGTGCAGTGTGAGACTGGAGTCATCTCGCTGACCGGCACGCCCGAGTCGCCATCGAAGGTCGGCATCTCGGTCGCGGATATCGCCGGCGGGATGTACGCGTTCTCCGGCATCATGACAGCGCTCTACAACCGCGAGCGGACCGGTCAGGGCGCGCACCTCGACATCTCGTTGTTCGACGCGCTGGCCGAGTGGCTGGGCTACCCGGCCTACTACACCGGCTATGGCGGCGTCGCGCCCGGCCGGAACGGCGCGAGCCACCCGACAATCGCACCATACGGCCCAGTCGAGGTCCGCGATGGCACGGTCTTCATCGGAGTTCAGAACGAGCGCGAGTGGGCCAGACTCTGCGCCGAGGTGCTGGAGCAGCCAAACCTCGCCAGTGATCCACGCTTCGCGTCTAACAGCCAGCGTGTCGCCAACCGCGCCGAACTCGACGCGCTGCTGGCGGATAGGCTCTCAGGCGAGACCGCCGCCGAGGTCGAGGCGCGCCTCGATGCCGCTGGCATCGCCAACGCCCGGCTCCGGACCGTTCAGGAGTTTCTCGACCACCCTCAACTCACCGCCCGCGACCGTTGGCAGGAGGTCGAGACGCCAGCCGGGCCGATCCGCGCACTGGTCCCGCCGATCGCCCTCGACGGTGCACCAGCGCGAATGGACCCCATCCCTGACACCGGCCAGCACACCGACGCGATCCTGCGGGAACTCGGGTATGGTGAGGCCGAGATTGAACGGTTGCGGGAGGATGGGGTTGTTTGACGGTCGGGACTCGGGACTCGGGACTCGGGGGTGTTGGACGGATATTATCCTCTTGATGCCCCCGAACCCCGAATCCCGCCCCACCACGAAAGGAAAACCATGACGATCAAAGACGGCTGGCGTGGCCGGTTCTACGAGGATTTCGAGGTTGGCGATGTCTATCAGCACCCGTTGGGACGGACGGTCACGACGACCGACAACATCTGGTTCACGCTGCTGACGCAGAATACGGCGCCGATCCACTTCGACCATCACTACGCGGCCCAGACCGAGTTTGGGAAGCCACTGGTTGACTCGACCTTCACGGTTGCGCTAGTGACGGGGCAGTCTGTCACCGACATCTCGCAGAACGTGATGGCAAACCTCGGCTGGGACGAGATTCGGCTGCCAAACCCGGTCTTCGAGGGTGACACGATCTACTCGCAGTCGGAAGTGCTCTCGAAGCGGGAGTCGAAGTCGCGGCCAAACGTCGGGATCGTGACTGTCAAGACGACCGGCTACAACCAGGACGGCACCGTCGTTATCACCTTCAACCGGACGATCATGGTGTACCGGCGCGGGATGGCACCGGAGATGCCGCGGCTCGGACCCGTCAGCGAGTAACGGTCAGCTCGCCGCGCGTCGCAGGCAGCAGGAACAGGTTGGGTCGAACGGGTGCGGAGCGGCTTCGTCAGGAGCCGCTTCTGGCTCCTTCGCCTGCCCGATGACGTTGACCTGCGCGATCTCCGGTACACAGAGACTATGGCAGACCGGACATTCGACGTTGCCGTCGCGGAAGCGCATCGGGCGCAATTCCTCGATCAGAATGTCGCAGTTGGGGCACGCGAATCGGTACAGCGGCATATCGGCTCCGGATCTCAGCGTAAAGTCCAGTGACCTGTACGGACATGATGATACCTGCTTGCGATCTCCGCTGTTATTGATACTATGTATCAATAACGGTCGACGTGACCGATTGAACGTTCGATAGGGGACGATGTGAAGCAGATCCGGGTAGTGCTCGTACTGGCGATGATGGCCGTCCTTCTGGCTGCCTGTGGAGACGACGATGACGATACGGACGGCAGAGAACCAGCAGCGAGTGAATTCTCGGTCGCAGCAACAACGACGATCATCGCGGATCTGGCGCGTAATGTTGCAGGGGACCGCGCCAGCGTGACATCGGTGATCCCGCCGGGTGCGGATCCCCACGACTTCGAGCCAACTCCGGAAGATGTCGAGACGATTGCCGAGGCGCGGCTCATCCTCGCGCACGGCCTGAACTACGACAGTTGGGCGCGCGATCTGGCCGAGCAATCCGGAGCCGACGCGCCGCTCGCCGAGGTCACTGGCGGCGTGACATTGATCGCTGGTGACGGCCACAGTCACGACCACGAACATGAGGAAGACGAGCACGACGAAGGCGACCATGACGACCACGAGGACGATCCTCACGTCTGGTTCGATGTCGCGAACGTCAAGGTCATGACGGCCAACATCCGTGACGAGCTGATCGACGCCGACCCGGATGGCCGGGAGGTCTACGAAGCCAACGCGGCCGCCTACCTCGAAGAACTCGATGAACTGGACGATTGGATCCACGAGCAGGTCGCGACGATTCCGGAGCACGCACGGAAACTGGTCACGTCCCACGAAGCCTTCGGCTACTTCGTGACGGCCTACGGGTTCGAGTACGTCGGGACGGTTATCCAGTCACTCGATAGCCAGGCACAACCGTCGGCCCGGCAGATCGACGACCTGCTCCGGTTGATCGAGGACGAGGGAGTCCGCGCCATCTTCACCGAGACGACCGTGAACCCAGACCTGACCGAAACGATCGCCGACGAGGCAGGCATCGCGGTCGTCACTGACCTCTACAGCGATTCCCTCTCTGACGATGGCAGCGAAACGGATACCTACATCGGCATGATGCGACATAACACGTCGGCGATTGTGGGGGCGTTGGCAGGGGAGTGAGGGACGCGTGATGCGGGATGCGTGATGCGTGACGCGTGGATTTTCGGTAGGGGCCGCGCCCGGACCTCGCGTCCCACGTCCCGCATCCCGCATCTCGCATCTCGCATCACGCATCCCGCATCACGCGCCCCTCCGTCGGAACCAGCGCAATGGGGTCGTTGCGCTGTGGAGGCCGGTGCGGATGGCGGCGTTGTGGCGGACGTTGCCGAAGCGGCGCCACTGGCGGCGGTTGTCGATGCAGACGGTGTTGGCTTCCGGCGTTGCGACGATGCCGAAGTGCAACGCGAGGTGGGCGAGGGTGTGGCACCAGAACTGGTCCTCCTTGCGGTGGCCAAAGGTGGTCAGGCCCAGTTCATAAATCGGATCACTGGCGCGAATCAGCACCTGCGCCTGGGCGACCGTCGTTCCTGCCTGCTCATGAGCGGAGAACGTAATCCAGCCGGCCAGCATGTGTCCCTCGGGCGTCATCAGCGTGAACGATTCCTCGTCGGCATAAAGGACCAGGACGCCAGTCGAGAGTTTCTGACGACCGGGCATCGTCAGGTTGAGCAGGGCTACTTCGCCGGGGGCGATGCCGGTGAGTGGGGCGTAGAAACGGTTGCCGGGCGGCCAGAACTCCGGGAAACGCGCCTTCCAGGTGGCGATCACGTCGGTTGGCGAAGCGCTGACGCCCTCCAGCCGGACGCGATAGGTCTTCTGCCACATCTTGCCGAAACCCTGGATCGGCCCGGCCAGCAGCCGTCCCTCGACGTTGAGATTGATCGCGCCTGCCGGTGGATTCTCGACGTGCAATCGCGATGAGCCATTGGCCCAGTACGCCACATCCGAGCGGGGTTCGGTTGGTTCGGCCTGCGTCTCCTCGGGTAGTCGAACGCTCATGGGAATCCCTCCAGGCACACAACACCTGTCAGAACGATGTCCGGCGTTGCCGGATCGCCCGTATTCAGGTCTGTCGATTTCAGTCGTCGCGGATCGCTTACAGGTGGTGGCGGTAGTCGTCAGGTCACGCTGACAGCGGCGAGGGCGTCCTGCTCGCTGTCGTAGATTCCGATCGCATCGTTCAGGCGTGTGAGTTCGAAGATGTGACGGTAGTGGTCGTTGAGACCGAAGGCGAGCAGGCGGTGCTTCTGACGCTGGGCGCGGACGAGCAGTGTTACGAGCAGGCCGATCCCACTACTATTGAGATACTCCAGGTCGATCATGTTGAGGATAACGGCCCGGGTGGATGCGCGGGTCGCGTCGCTGTACGCATTCATAAGGACAGACTCGCTGGTCGCCGTGATCGCGCCGTGGACGTCGATGACGCTGGCTCGATCGTTCAGCTGGCGAACCACCATTGTGAGCGTACTGGTTGACACGGTCGCCTCCTTTCTTATGCGCTGCTGCGATACCTGTCTAACCGGCGGTACTGACTGATGCTGAAAGTGCCGCCTCCTCACTGGCATAGACCTGCATGAAGTCGATCAGGCGGGTGATCTCGAAGATCGAGCGATAGTGCTCCGAGAGTCCGCAGACGAC
>Ga0180215_1000855_pt1 | contig 35743 bp, 30 predicted proteins | sample eDN3rd37CBELigBY_FD_128871 | JGI IMG/M metagenome (GOLD analysis project Ga0180215, IMG submission 128871) | Enriched backyard soil microbial communities from Emeryville, California, USA - eDNA 3rd pass 37_C BE-Lig BY (version 2) (version 2) | ecosystem: Environmental > Terrestrial > Soil >...
AGGAATATCGGCTGATACAAGAAACTCGCGGCTTTTCAACAAATCGATGCCGCTCGCGGCGGCCATAATCGGCACGGATACGATAAACGTAAATTCTGCCGCCGCTTTTTGGCTGGTGCCGCACAACATGCCGCCCGAGATGGTCGAGCCCGAGCGCGAGAAGCCGGGCCATAAGGCCAAAATTTGAAAGCAGCCGATCGCGAACGCTTGCCTGTACGAAATATCGTCCAATTCCTCTGCCTGCGGCTTCGCCTTTACGCGGTCCGCCGCAATCATAAGCAGTCCTCCGGCAACTAAGCCGATAAGCACCGTTTGCCAACCGAATAAATATTGCTTAATAACGCTATGCAGCAGAACGGCAATCGCCCCTGCAGGTGCCATCGCCAGCAAAATATGTATCGCATTCAGTCCGCCCCCCTGCCTGATTCTGAAATTAAGCAGGCTCGCGAATCTTCTTCTATATAGAACAAGCACCGCGAGGACGGCGCCGAATTGAACAACAACCTCGAACGTTTTGGCCCGGTCCCCGCTGAAGTTCAGCAGCTCCGCCGTCAATATTAAATGGCCTGTCGACGATACGGGCAAAAACTCCGTCAGCCCTTCTATAATCCCCATTACGATCGCAATCAGTATGTCCTGCATCCCCGTCTCCCCCTCGAAATACATTAGGCTTGCAGCCCTTGCTACTTACAAGCCTATGCATGTCCGAGATTTTCTATATCCGATTCAGAAGGATCGATGCGAATTTCTATTTTTCGAATCCGGTTATGGTCTCTTTCCCTGACGATGAACGTCAAGTTGTCCTCTCTCCACTCCTCCCCCGTCTTCAAGGAAGGCTGATGGGTGAACAGCCAGCCGCCGATCGAATCGACATCCTCATGATCAAGATCGATGCCGAGCGCCTCGTTCACATCCAGAATAAGCGCTTTGCCGTCAAGAATATAGCGCTGCGGCTCCAGCATGTCGATTTCCTTTACTTCGTCGGCGTCGAATTCATCCCTTATTTCCCCTACAATTTCCTCGATAATATCCTCGATCGTAATAAGCCCCGACGTTCCGCCGTACTCGTCCAGCAATATGGCGATATGAACCCGCTCCTGCTGCATATTGCGGAGCAGCATCTTAATCGGCATCACCTCCGGCACGGACATGACCGGCTGCAGCAGGTCGTCGAGGTTCAAATCGCGGACGCTGTCATAACGCAGAAAAAACTGCTTCGTATTCAATATGCCGACGATATTGTCTTTGCTCCCTTTTACGACCGGAAACCTCGTATACTGCTCTCTTTTAATAATTGCAATATTGTCTTCAAGCGACTTCTCTATATAGAGACATGCCATGTCGGTGCGGGGAACCATTATTTCACGGGCAAGCCGCTCGTCGAAGTCGAAAATCCGGCTCACATAGCCGAATTCGCTCTTATTGATTTTGCCGCTTTCATAGCTTTCCGATAAAATGATTCGGATTTCTTCCTCCGAATGCGCTTCATGCTCGCTGACCGTCTTAATGCCGAGCAGCTTGACAAGCTTGTTGGCGGAGCCGTTCAGCAGCCATATGAAAGGGAACATCATCTTGTAAAAAATAATAATAATAGGCGCCGTAATTTGGCTGATTTGCTCGGCTTTAATGATCGCTACCGATTTCGGGGCGAGCTCGCCCAGCACGACATGCAAATAGGTGACAATAACGAATGCAATAATGAACGAAATCACTGTGCTTATGTAGGGGTCAATAGCCAAAGAATCGAACAAGGGGTGAAGCAGCGCTTCGATTGTAGGCTCGCCGAGCCAGCCCAGGCCGAGCGCCGTAATCGTAATGCCGAGCTGGCAGGCAGACAAATAGCCGTCAAGATGCGTCGTAACGCGCTCAACGGCTTTTGCGTTTTTGCGGCCTTCTGCCACCATTTGATTGACTCTGCTAGGTCTGAGCCGGATAATAGCGAATTCAGTCGCAACAAAAAATGCTGTGAAAACGAGCAGCAGAATGAATAACGTAATGTTCAGTAACATCTTCGTCTCCTTTAAGGGGATAAATATCGATCCATCCACTTAAACAGCCTAACCCTCTGCTGCGCAATTCATACATCGTCCAGCTGTCGTGCCAGCTCATTTTACCAAGGAACGTCGTCGCTTTCGGACGCTGCGGCGGCACGCTCGTCATAGCCCGCTTCCTGACTGCTATCGTAAGCCGGGCCATCCTCATCGCGTGCCCCCGTGCCGATGACCGGAAGAATGTCCTCCAGGCTTGGCGGCTGCAGCAGCTCAACCGGAGACATGCCTTTGTCGAACTGGAAGCCGTCACCTTCGATGACGACCACATACCGTCCATTATGATGAGCGATATGAATGCTGTCTCCAAAGTCCGCAAGCAGCCCTTTTACCGATATTTTGCCCAGCTTGAACGAAAACGGCAGATCGGGCTTTTGCTCTACAAGCGCCTGAGAAGCTTCAACGACCTGCTCCTGCGTCCAATATTGCTGGATATCGCGCTTCTCGCTGGCCGCCCACACCTCGATCGCGTTCTCCTCCTCGCGCCGCTCGGTGCTGTCCTCATCCTGCCATTTATCGGTCATATACTGCTGCACCATTTCAATAACCTGCTCGCCCATTACCTCGGGCAGCGGCTTCTCGTACGTTACATATTTCAAAAAATCCTCAAAATAACGGGCATGGGAAGCCTGATGAATTTTAAGCTCCCAATGCTCGAGCATGCCGTCCTCCGGCATATACGGATATTGAATCGATTTGATGCTGCGCGCGCTGATCGCCATCTCCACTTGCGAGATTAAGCTTTTCTCGTCGGAAATGCGGGCAATCTTCGGCTCAAAGTCGCATTTCAGCAAAAATAGAAAGGGCTCGTCAAAAAAAGTGTTCAGCTTAGCCCGGGCGACGATAAAAGCGCCGCCCCGGACTGCGCTCGTATCCATATAAATGCGGATAAGCTCGTCGGCGATGCCGACGAAACGCTCCTTCGTATCCGCATCGCGAAGCCGCTGGAACAGATTGTAGTTCTGATTGCTGCCCAGCTCGTAGCCCGGCTCAACCGCAAAGCGTCCGATCTTTGTCGGCGCATTTGGCGTGTTGGGATTCCGCTCTACCTTTCTTTTGACGATTCTCGTAAATTCCTCATCGATGAACCGTTTAATTTCACTGTCCTCGTACGTATCCTCATCCAAGGTTTGAAAATGCTTAAATCGCTTGCCGGATGAGGCAGCCGTCTCTTCCCCGTCGGTCATAATGACGAAAAACGATAAATACTGCATTTGAAAATCCACGTCGCTCGCATCCTCCCATGCTGGTACGATTAAGATGTATGTTAATCAGCAGCCGGCTCCTGAAGCAGGCCGGTCAATTCGCCGCGGTAAAACAGCTTCAGCTTATGAAGCGCTCTTGTGCAGCCGACATAAAGCAGCTTTGCGTCCAATGGCCCGTACTCGCTTTCGCCGGCATCGGCAATAAGAACCGCGTCGAATTCCAGCCCCTTAGACAAATAGACCGGAACGACAGAAAGTCCGCCGCCGTAAGACGGCTGCCTGCTCTCCACGAGCGATACGTCGAACCCTTTGCCCTGCAGATAGCGGAATATAGCTTCGCATTGCTCAGCCGTTCTGCCGATTACGGCTATCGTATCCAACTGCCCGGAGCGCTGCCATTCCTGAACGGCAGCGCTTATCGCCTCGAGCCAGCCTTCGCCGCTCGCCGCGATTTCCTCAACCGGGTCGCCGCTTCTGAATACAGGAACGGCTGGTTTGACGCCATTCGACATCCCTCTCAGCAGCCGGTTGGCATATTCGATAATTTCCATCGTCGACCGGTAGCTTCTGTTCAATTCAAAATAGCCCTGCTGCTCCGCATCGAACAAGCCCGACAGCTCCGACCAATGCTGAATGCCTGTGTAGGCATGTATCCCCTGCTGCAAGTCGCCCAGCACGGTCATCGATACCGTTATTTGGCATTGGCGCAGCACCTCCAGCTGGAACGGCGAATAATCCTGCGCTTCGTCAATGACAATATGGTCGAATGGCGGTGAATTCAATCCATGCAGCTGAAGCTGAATGTAGACCAGCGCTGCCATATCCTCCGAGGACGCCTTATTTGCCTTCAGCCTTTCGGCCGTCGCTTGAGCGATCGGCTTCGGAATGGCCGTCTGCTTCCCTTGAAACAGCGAAGCGTACAGTTGAACCGCCGTGTAGCTCGGAATCTTTTTAACAAAACTGTTATACTTGGTCAGCGCCTTCGTACGTGCTCCTTTATCGGTCACATTACGCATCTTCAGCTCGGATTCCAGCCACCGCTTGATCCGGTTCGCCAGACGCTCACGCTTGCGCATAAGCGACTCTTTGCCATAATCCGTCTCGTACCATTCGCGCATTTGCTCCGGCGCCAGCTCCAGCCCCTCGATCGGGATGAAGCTCGCTGCCGGAACGATTTTCGACTCGAACTTAAGAAGCTGCTCGTCAATTAGCGCTTTGAACTTCAGGCTGCCTTTGAAACGTCCGGAAGCGCCGGCGATTTCTTCCACCGTATGCTGCCGCTCGAACCAATGCTCAAGATCCTCCGCGGCGGAAGCAAGCGTCACCTCATGCTCCAGCTGAGCAAGCGCCCATTCGTTAAACGTCGTTTGTCCGATATTTCCGACGCCCAGCTCCGGCAGCACGCCGGAAATATAGTCGAGAAACATCCGGTTCGGCGCAAAAATAATCATACGTTCCGCTCTCATCCGTTCCGAATACTGATACAGCAAAAATGCGAGACGATGAAGCGCAACGGTCGTCTTGCCGCTCCCGGCAACGCCTTGTATAAACAGCGCTTTATTGCGCTCTGCTCTTATGATCCGATCCTGCTCGCCCTGAATCGTCGAGACGATATCGCGAAGCTTGTTGTCCTTATTCTCGCCGAGCCGATAAAGAAGAAATTCGTCAGTGACGGATTCCTCCTCCTGCCCGCGCACATAGCTGTCGACCAATCGGACTAATTCTCTCTGACGAATAACGAAATTGCGTTTTAAATGCATATAGCCGGAAATTTCACCGTCCGGCGATTCGTACGAAGCAGGCGCATCGCCTCCCGTAAAGGAGTAAAACAAGCTGGCGACCGGCGCGCGCCAATCGATGACGAGCAGCTCGGTAGAGCCTTGCTTGGATACTCCCGCCTTACCTATATATAGCGGCTTCGCCTCATCCTTCGAAAGCTCCTGGAAGTCGATTCGTCCAAAATACGGCTCCCGGCTTGCCTTCTCCAGAATGAGCCGCTGCCCCTCCCGCTCCAGATCAAGCATTTGTTCCGTAAAATCATCGCCCGTGTAGCGCGGGCCGAAAGCGTTCAGCTGCATCTCGATATCGCGCAGGCAAGCGGCTAAACGTTCCGCTTCCTCCTGCATCGTATGACCTGACATTCGTTAGTTCCCTCCGATCAAATAGAATAGCCCGATAAGGATAATGACGTTGAACGTGAGCAGCAGCGGTATGCCGACGACGAAGGAACGATGCTTCGTCTTATGACGGTATATTCGCATGGCCAGCCAGCAGCCGGCTGCTCCGCCTACCGCGCTCAGCACGAAAAAGTCTTTTTCCGGCACTCTCCGCTTGTGCCCTTTGGCTCTCCGCTTATCCATTCCCATCAAAATAAAACAATAGCTGTTGACGATGAGCATATATACGAGCAATATCGTAAGAGTCACTATTCTATCATCCTTTGCAAAAAAATCAAATTATTTTTCAAATAACAGCTTATATAACCATGACGCAGCGGCCGGAGAGCGTCTCCCCAGCCCATGATGCGCGCTTAATAGATGTCCTGCAAGCCTTGACACGCAGCTTATCTGCCGGCTTGAAAGGCTCTTGGAATTACTGCTGTCTTGGCTTGGCACGGTTGGTCGGGATCGCCGTATACGGATCGTCCGGCCAATAATGCTTCGGGTAGCGGCCCTTCAAATCCTTCTTTACTTCAAAATAAGCTTGCTCCCAGAAGCTTCGCAAATCCTGCGTAACCTGTACCGGCCTCTGCGAAGGCGAAAGCAAATGAAGCGTCAGCGGCAGCCTGCCCCGCGCAAGCCGCGGCGTCTCCTTCAAGCCGAACAGCTCCTGAAGCCGCACCGCCAGCACCGGCGCCTCCGGATTGCTGTAATCAACCGGTATGCGCGAGCCGCTTGGCACGACGATATGCGTTGGCGCCTGCTCCTCCAGTTCCTGCTGCTGCGCCCATGTGAGCATGCCCGACAAAAGCTGAGCCATGTTCAGCTTGTGCAGCTGAGCCATTCCTCTCATCCCATAGATATGCGGCTTAAGCCAATTGTCCATTGCATGCAGCAGCGCCTCCTCGGACATATCCGGCCAATCGCCGCCGCTTTGCGACATGAGCCGCATACGGGCCAGCAACTGCCGCGCCGCTTTGTTCAGCGGCAGCGATTCAAGCCCTTTCGCTCTTATAACCGCAAGCAGCGCGTCGGCAACCTTCTCGTCATCGACATCTGCAGCCGCGATTGGAGTCTCTTTTAAGATAATGGCGCCCAGCCTTTTGCGGCTACGTGCGCGAATCGATTCGGAAGCGGCATCCCATTCTACGCTTTCCTCTTCCGTCACATAACCGCTTAAGAAACTCTCTATATCCGAATCCGAAAGCTCTGAAGCTAGTCGAATCCGGCTCTCCGCACCGCTGTCGTCAAGCTCGCATGCAGTTAAATAGGCGGAACGCGAAATCGGCTGAACCTCGGGCAATGCGGCTCCTCTGCCGTTAGCCAGCAAATAGCGCCCGTCGGTGCGGCGCTGTGCAATCCGGTCCGGGAAAGCACAAGCAAGCAGCACGCCCAAACGCGCTTGTCCATCCGAACGATTGCCGTGCGGCTCCTCGTTCAACAGCGTTTCTTCCCATATCGCTGCTTGCTTGGCAACTCGTTTAATCCCGGCATCATGCTGCGATTCAGTGCTGCCGCTGTCATGCGCAAGAAGCAAGTCGAGGCGAAGCTTTATATCGGCGTTTCTTTCCTGCGGCAGCAAATCTCTCTCGCTAAGCAACGCCGCCAGCCGGCAGCTTGTACGAAGCCAGCCTTGCTCGGCACCCTTTAGCAGCATAGCGCCAAGCCGCGGATGTATGCCCAGGCCGGCAATTTTCAAGCCGTCGCCTGTTGGCCTCACGCTGCCATCGATTAAACGCAGCTGTTGAAGCAAATCAACCGCATGCCGATATAATGGGGCCGGTGGCGGCGTAAGCCAATCCAGCTCAAGCGGATTTTGCACGCCCCATACGGCCAGCTCCAGCGCTAGCGGCGACAAATCCGCTTCGGCGATTTCCGGCTGGCTATGCGGCGGCAAATGGTAATGCTCCTGCTCCGTCCATAGACGGTAGCATACGCCGGGAGCCAGCCTGCCCGCACGTCCGCGCCGCTGATCGGCGGACGCTTGCGATACGGGGACGGTTTCCAGTCTGCTCATGCCGGTGCGCAGCGAAAATTTCGGCACGCGCATAAGCCCGCAATCCACGACGATCTTGACGCCTTCGACAGTTAAGCTGGACTCGGCGATCGATGTGGCGAGCACAATTTTTCGCTCGCCGGGCTGGCAGGCGGCGATCGCGGCTTGCTGCATGTCGAGCGGCAAATTGCCATGAAGCTCGGCTAACCGCACGCCCGCAGGCAAGCCCGACTCGCGCAGCAGACCCGCAGTCCGCCTTATTTCGCCGACACCCGGCAAAAAGACAAGCGAGTCTCCGTCGTGCTCGCGAAGCGCGCTGCGAATAGCCGCTGCTGCAGCCTCTTCTATCCTCGAATCATTCCGCCGCGGCAAATAATAGGTCGATACCGGAAAAGCGCGGCCTTTGCTGCGAATGATCGGCGCCTCTCCAAGCAGCGCGGCTATCGGCTCGGCATCCAGCGTAGCCGACATGACGAGCAGCCGCAAATCGTCGCGAAGCAGCGACTGGGTCTGCAGGCTAAGCGCCAGCCCAAGATCGCTGTGCAAATGCCGCTCGTGAAATTCGTCGAACAGGATCGCCCCAACGCCTTCCAGCGCTTGATTGGACTGCAGCATCCGCGTCAGCACGCCCTCGGTTACAACCTCGATCCTTGTATGCGGACCGACTCTCGTATCGTGCCGGACGCGATAGCCTACTGTATTTCCCGCTTCCTCGTTCAGCGCTTTAGCCATATAGATCGCCGCAGAACGCGCCGCAAGCCTGCGGGGCTCCAGCATAATAATCCGCTGCCCGGCAAGCCACGGCTCATCCAGCAGCGCAAGCGGGACGCGAGTCGTTTTGCCCGCGCCCGGCTCGGCTACAAGCACAGCGCTATTGCTCGCTCGAAGCGCAGACAGCAGCTCAGGCACAACGGCTTCAATCGGAAGCTGATTCATGCTGCAATCTCCTTTCTAATCGTTGACAGCCGTTAACGTATAATTCGCAGCATTTGGACGACCGGACGATTGTCTCCAGGCAGCGATGCCTCTTCGCTGTAAAGCTGCGAGGAGCCGTCTCCATCAAGAAAAATGCCGTCTACTAATTTCCCGTCGCCGATTTGCTCCTTAATCGCATCTCGGAATTGCGCCAATGTGCCTTTCGTTTCGCTTACAATTAAATAGACCATGCCTGTGTCGTCATACACAGCTGCGGAACGAAGCCGAGGCTCGTCTGGGAAAGGAGCGTTCTCCAGCATCGCTTGCTCGTGCCAGCCTTCGTCGTCCTGTAGGCTCATGCTGATGCCGCCCTGCGCCCAGAAGCGCGTATAATCCTTCACTTTAACCTCCGTTGCTTGGCTCACGACCTGCACGCTCAAATAATTGGCTTGTCCATCCCATACAAGCGTTCCGCGCGCATATCTGACATTTTCCGAGCCGTCACCCGGTTTTCCGAATTCTTTGTTGACGGGATAGCCGTTAACGACTCCGATGCTGAGCAGCTGGCCGCTATAAAAGAACCCGCCGTTAATGCCGACATAGCCCGAGTCCGCTACCGTCCCGTTAATCGTTTCCAGCTTAACGTTGGAAGGCTTCGCCTTCAAATAATGCATCATAAAGCCATTGGATGCTTCTGCCTTTGCGTAGTTATATTCCCTAGCCGTTGCGGCGGCATCAATTGCCGGCTTATCGGGACGCAGCGCCTTAACCATTAAGGCGAACATGGCCGCCCCCGCAATCAGTATCGCGCACATGATGCCGATAATAATAGCCCACTTTTTTCCCCCTAGCGCTTCGTTCCCCTTCTCACTCATAGGCACATTGCTCCTTATCTATATAAAAGTAACTGAAGCTTCAATCCTTTATTTAATATCATTAATGAAAGGTTTTTTACGAGACAACTAGACTATTATATAGGAACTTTCGTACAGATTGAAGTCCAATTGTGCTTATTTTGCCCGTGAGAAGCGGAACTAGATTGGCGAGGGATTGAGGTGTAGAGCGAGTTAAGCGCACGGATGCGCTATATATTGAGTCATTTGGGCTAGTTGGCGGGAGGTGAGCACATGTTCGCTTATCGAGACCTTTCGGCGGGGCTGCGGTTTTAGGAGCATATGTTGAGAGCGCAGGCGCGCTTATCGGCGAAGGTTAATTGGCTAGTTGAGGCGTTTAGAGCAAATTCGCGCTTAACGTGACTCCTTCGGCGGGGCTGCGACTTCGGGAGCATGCGTTAAGAGCGCTGACGCGCTTTATCGGAACAGTCTGTCGGCTGGACAGCATTCGCCTTATGGCTCATGCTGGGTGCGGCCAGCCTCCAGAACAGTTGCGTAGACGGCTTCGCCGATCGCGCAGCCGATGGATGTCGCTGCGCCGGCGTAAGCGTGAATGGCGTTCCATTCCGGCCGCTGGCTGACGCCTATGACGACAGCGTCGGTCGTCGTGCCGGTAGCGATCTCGCCTGTATCATGCTCGACGATGCCAAGCTGCTGCAGAGCCGCACTTTTCGCTTCCGTTGCCGTAATAATGGCATTCACCATCGCCGCTTCCGTCAATTGGCCGTCTATCAGCACAATGGTATTAATCGTGCCTGCTTCATACGCGGAAAAAACTTCGCGCGCTTGCCCCGCTCTCGCTGCATTGCGCGTGCCAAGCGTCGTGCAGCAAAGCATATTGAACCGGTCCCCTCTATGCTCTGTTATTGAGGCATGGGTCAGCTTGGCGGCAGTCATTAAGCCGACTGTTCGCAACGGCTCGCAGCTCCAAGCGCGTAATTGCCGCACGATATCGTCGGCCGGACGGTCACCGGAATAATCGAGAGGAACTTTCCAATTCACGATATGGCTCGCATGCTGGAATCCTCCCAAATGAATCGCGCTGCTAACCGTTTGCAGAAGCATCTCGCTGCTAACGAGAATCCGGTCGTTCTGCAGCTCAAGCTTTAATCCGCTCCATATCCCGGATTCATACCGTGTACCTGTTCGAAAAGGCTGGCTCAATGTGAAAATCCTCCCTATATTCGCGCAAAAATAATCGCATACCCGTGGTTAGCTTTCGAGCACCAATCGTAGAACAAACGAACAACATACCGGCTTCCCTTACTTCCGCATAACAGACGATAGCGCCTGAATCAACCGTTCGTTCTGGACGCGCAGCTTGACTGCCAGCCGGATGTAGGTATGATCCAGCCCCGGAAAACGCGAGGCGTCGCGAATAAGAACGCCCAGTTTGCCCATTTCCAGCTGCAGCATGCTGGCGCTAAGCCCGTGATGGGCAGGAATGCGGGCGAGTACATAGTTTGTCTCGCTTGGATAGACGGTTAGCCCCAGCTTCTCAAGCTCCGCAATCAGCCAGCTCCGCTCCGTCCTCAGCCATTCAAATGTCCGCTCGGCGAAAGCGGCATCTCCGATAACCGCCTCTCCAATTTGCTGAGCCAAAGAATTGACGCTCCACGGCACCTGCAGCCTTTTCATTTCGCTCACAATGCGCGGCGAACCGACCAAATAGCCTAGCCGTATGCCAGGTATGGAGTAAAATTTCGTCATCGAGCGAATGACGAACAGCCGATCATGCTTTGCAGCCGTATCGATGAGACTGTAGCGCGACTCCTCAGGCACAAAATCCATAAACGCTTCGTCTACGACGACGTACGCCCCACCGTCAGCCAAAGCAGTGAGCAGCTCCGGCTCGACAAGCTGCCCCGTCGGATTGTTCGGCGATCCAAAAACAAAAAGCGAAGCGCGCGCTCTCGCTTCATCCAGCTGCGGATGATCGCTGCCAAGCACAAAGCAACGCTCCTCGGATAGAGGCAGCTCGTACAGGCTGCCGCCTATTTTGCGGACGGCGTCACCGTATTCGCCAAAGCAAGGAACAGCTATCGCCGTCGTTTGAGGATTCAGTACCCTTACAATAAGATCGATCAGCTCCGCAGCGCCGTTGCCGACTACTATCGATCGTTCATCAATTTGATGATGCTCGGACAGCGCACGCCGCAAGCCTCGCGAAGCAGGATCGGGATATTGCCCTATCGTATCCGCATACGCTGCAAGCGCCTCCCGCACCGCAGCAGGCGGTCCAAGCGGATTCATATTGGAGCTGAAATCTACAAATGCATCAGCTGACAGTCCGAAAGTCTCCTGCGCTGTTTTTAAATCGCCGCCATGCCCATACCTCTCTAGCATTAACGTATCATCCTTTCATTCCGTGATGCATGGATTACATAGCATGAAGCCATATGACAGCCGCCAGTAAAAGCGCCGCCTCGACCGCTTCATTCATCGCGCCATAGGTATCCCCGGTAAGCCCGCCTAGCTTACGGTTCAAATAGACAGCAAGCCCGCCGCCGACAAAGGAAGTTACAACAAGACAAATAATTAACACCGTAAATAAATTAATTAATGATGTTAAATAGAAGTGAAGCGATAGTCCTGAAACGGCTGCCGCCACCCAAAAAGCGACTAAAACATCGATCCCTTTAACGCCATTAAACATCGCGCCAATGCCTTCGCTTTGTCTTGCGCCGGGCCAGCCGGCTATTGCTGCAGCCATCCAGAACCTGCTCCAAACCGGGATAACGCCCAGCAAGAGAAAGCCAAGCGTCCGATGCTCGCCGCCAATCACTTCAGCAAGGAGCGCTCCCTTCAAAAGCAGGAGCAGAACGGCCGCAATGACGCCCATCGCGCCGACGCGGCTGTCCTTCATAATTTCCAGCATTCGTTCCCGGGAGCGGTGGCTGAGCACACCGTCCGCGGTATCCATCCAGCCGTCCAAATGAAGCCCTCCGCTAAGCGCAACCCATAGGCCAAGCGCCAAGATAGCGGCAGGCAGCTCAGGCACGACTAGACCGAGCAGCCACGAACCGAGCGCGAGGATTAGGCCGATGAACGCACCGGCCAGCGGGAAATAAATGACGCTGCGGCGCAGCACATTGCGTGTAAACGGAACCTCAACCGGAATAGGCGCTCTAGTCAAAAATTGAAAGGCGGCTATCGCCGCCTGAACATGCATCGTTATCGAATGCCGAACCATAAGCCGATCACTCCCGTGAACATGATGATGCTGACGCTGTACAGCAAACGTATCGTCCTTCGAATGTCTTCGGGCTCTAGCGGCCTAAGCGGCCAGCCCATACGAGCTCTTTCGCTGACTGTACCGAAATAGACATTTCTCCCGCCCAGCTCGATGCCGAGCGCGCCAGCAACGGCCGACTCAGGTACGCCGCTGTTCGGACTCGGATGCCGGCCCGCAAATTCGAACATCGATTTAAGCGCGCGCAAGCCGTTCATGGACGGCTGAAGGAGCGCTGAGACAATTAACAGAAGCCCTGTGAATCTTGCAGGGATATAGTTCAACACATCGTCCATCCTTGCCGAGCACCAGCCGAAATAACGATACTTGTCGTTCCGGTAGCCGACCATCGAATCGAGCGTATTTACTGCTCTGTACAGCATCGCGAGCGGAGCGCCGCCCAGCAGCGCGAACAGGATTGGCGATACGAACGCATCGACCGTATTTTCCGCCACCGTCTCCACTGCGGCGCGCGACGCTTCACGGGAATCAAGCTGCGATGTGTCGCGGCCTACGATATAGCCGACATATTTGCGCGCTTCCGATAAATCGCGTGCCGTCAGCGGCCTATAGACGAGCATCGCTGCGTCCTTCAGCCCTTTTACGGCAATCGTCGTCGATATAAACCAGGCGCTGGCCGCATAACCAAGCCATGGATGAATCCAATCGCACAGCGCGACTATGCCCCAAAGCACAGCCCAGCTCAATCCGGCAACGCATATGAACAATACGACACCTAGCATCCGAACCAGCATCGGCCTTCCGGCGCAGCGCTCCGGTTGGAGCAGCTTTTCCATAAGGCGGATGAGCCGTCCGATCCAGATAACGGGATGCGTCGGCCACTTCGGATCGCCAATAAGCCAATCGATTGCGATAGCCGCTGCAGTGAGCAGCAGCAGCTCTTGAAAAGAATAAATGATCACAAATCCTCCCACTTGAACGCAATCGCCTTCAAATCGACAGGAATGCCGGCTGTGACGAGAAACACCCTGTCGCAGCATGCGGCAGCGAGCTGATTCAGCCGCCCGGCTTCATCGCGGAAAATGCGTCCCAGCGCATATTCCGGAACGATCCCGTCGCCAACCTCATTCGTGACGACAACGAGCGGCGACGGGTACGCCTTTATTGCAGCGGCAAGCTTGTCCATCTCATGGACCAGACGGCTATCCCCCAGCCCTTCATGCTCGATGCGAAGCAGCCAGTTCGTCAGCCACAGCGTCAAGCAATCCAGCAAAACGACAGGCGCAGCTTCACTGGCAGCCGAATAGCCCGCAGCGAGTTTATTCAGCAGTCCGGCCGCTTCGAAAGGCTCCTCTATCGTCGACCATGAAAAGCCCGCCGTATCTCGCGTCTGCTGATGGCGTTTTACGCGCTCTTTCATTTCTTCATCAAAAGGCTGGCATGTTGCGATGTAGACCCCGCTTTCGCCCAGCCTCATTGCGTACTGCTCTGCAAAGCTGCTTTTCCCGCTTCGCGCGCCTCCGGTAACGAGCACGGCCATTATGAACACCTACCCCTTCGAGACGCCTGCGCTGTCGAAGGTCGCCATCTCGGTCATCAAGCGCAGCGCCGCGTCGATAAAATGGAAGCAGAGAACGGCTCCCGTGCCTTCTCCTACACGCATTTCCAGCTTAATCATCGCCGACAGCCCGATCGCTTCCAGCAGCTTGGCATGTCCCTGCTCCTCCGACAAATGCGAGGCGATCATATAGGGCTTCGTTTGTGGCGCAAGCCTTGCCGCCACAAGCGCAGCCGCCGATGAAATATATCCGTCGATAACGACAGGACAGCCGCATGCCGCAGCGCCGATTATAACGCCGACAAGCCCGGCGATTTCGATGCCGCCTACTTTAGCCAGCACGTCAAGCGGATCATCAGCAGACGGTTCATTCATGGCGATGGAACGTTTCACAACCTCCACCTTCTTCAGCCAGCCGGCATCATTAATACCCGTTCCGCGCCCGACCGACTGCTCGGGAGCTAGGCCGGTCAACACAGTTGCGAGCGCAGCGCTCGCCGTCGTGTTGCCAATGCCCATCTCGCCGGTCGCGAACAGTCTTATTCCTTTTTCAAATTGCTCTATAACCAGATCGATGCCGACCATAATGGCTTGAGCTGCAGTCTCGCGCGGCATTGCCGGCCCCTTCGCTATATTGGCGGATCCATATAGCAGCTTGCGGCTTACCAGCTGCTCATGCTCCAAATCCGCGTTCACGCCAATATCGACGCACACCACTTCCGCGCCGGCCTGTCGAGCCAGCACATTGACCGCTGCACCGCCGTTCAAAAAATTGATAACCATCTGCGGCGTTACGGCTTGCGGAAACGCGCTGACGCCTTCCTCGCACACGCCGTGGTCGCCTGCCATGACGATGACCGCTTTGCGCGACAAGTCCGGCCATAGCTCACCCGTAATACCCGCCAGCTGGCGGGCGATTGCTTCCAGCTTGCCCAGGCTTCCAGGCGGTTTTGTCAGCGAATCCGAGTGAAGATCGGCTTCAACCGCTTTCTCTTCGTCGAAAGGCTTAATGCTGTCCAGCACAGCTATCAGTCGTTGTTCCACTGCCGACTGTTCTCCCATAAACTCACTCCTCTGATACTATTATTCATCTTATGTATTAGGCTGCAGCATCACCTGCGGCACGCCAGTCTGCGGATGAGCCACGATGGAAATCGATGTCCCATATACCCGTTCAATAATCGGAGAGGTCAGCACCTCATGCGGACTGCCCGACGCAATGACTGCCCCTTCGTGTAGTACCACCAGCTCATCAAAATATAACGAAGCCAGATTCAAATCATGCATGACGGCAATGACGGTCAGCTCCTGGCCGCGCTGCCATTCCCGCACCGTGTCGAGCAGCTGCACCTGGTAGCCGATATCCAGATAGGTTGTCGGCTCATCCAGCAAAAGGATTGAAGGCTGCTGCGCCATCATTTTAGCCAGCGCCGCCCGCTGACGCTCGCCTCCGCTCAGCTCGCTCATCGTTCGATGCTGCAAAGCTTCCAGCCCCATCGCCGCGATAGCGCCGCTGACTATCAGCTCGGCATCCTCCTCCTCGCTGCCAAGCCAATTTTGATAAGGATAGCGCCCCATCGCGACGACTTCGCGGACGGTAAACCCGACAGGCGGCAAGCCGCTCTGCTGCAGGACGGCTATCATTCGCGCCAGCGTTTTGCGCGGATACGAGCCGATATTTTTGCCGTTCAGCAGCACTTGCCCGTTTGAAGTCTCCCCGACACCGGACAGCAAGTGAAGCAGCGTCGACTTGCCGACACCGTTAGGGCCGATAATCCCGTACATTTTCCCCTTTTGAAATGCGCAGCTGACGCCGTTCAGCACTGAACGGCCTTGAATGGCATACGCAACATTACGCGCTTCAAGCATTTGCGGCACGGCTCCTTTCTGCGGCATTAATTGCCAACTGTATGCTTTTGCTTATGCCGATGCAATAAATAGGCGAAAAACGGCGCTCCGATAAGCGCAGTAACGACGCCAAGCGGAATTTCGCGAGGGCTGAGCGCCATTCTTGCAAGCGTATCTGCCCAAAGCACGAATATGCCGCCGCCAAGAGCAGACAACGGAATAATGAGGCGATAGTCAGGCCCGACCATAAGGCGGATCAAATGCGGCACGACAAGGCCGACAAATCCAATAACGCCCGATACCGAGACGGCTGCGGCGGTCAGCAGCGTCGAGCATACTAGCACGAGCAGCTTCGTTCGCTCAACCCGAATGCCTAAGTGTGCCGCATGCCGCTCGCCAAGCACGAATAAATTAAGGGCTTGTGCTCGCAATAGCAGCAACGGCAGGCCAATCGCGACGAACGGCAGCAGTATATACACATTGCCCCAGCTGCGCATCGCCAGCGAGCCCATTAGCCAGAACAAAATTTGGTTGACAACCCCTTCCGACAACGTCACCATGAACGACACGAAAGCGCCTAGAAACGCTTGTATGATGACGCCGGACAAGATAAGCGTCTCGATGCCGATAGCTCCTTTGCTTCTAGACAGCCAATAGACGCCGAACAATGTCAATATGCCCGTCGTGAATGCGACCAGCGGAATCGTCCACATCCCCAGCAGCGCCTGATATCCGAACAGAATAATAAACGCGGCTCCGACCGAGCTGCCCGATGCGACGCCTAGCGTGTACGGATCAGCTAGCGGATTGCGCAGCACGCCTTGAAAGCCCGCTCCGGCCAGTGCCAGGCAGGCTCCTACGAGCACGGCGAGCAGCACGCGCGACAATCTTACTTGTGTCACGATTGCGATCTCATTCAGCGTCCACGGCGTCCCTTCGTAGGACAGCCACGGAAGCTTATGAACGAGAATGCCCCATACGTCGCTTAGCGATATGCCGGCCGATCCTATAGACAGGCTTACAATAATAGAAACAGCAAGAAGGAGCATAGCTGCTCCTCCATACCCAATCAATTTATGTTTCATTGTTTCATAGAATCCGGATGAATAACGCTCACCAGCTCCAATAACCCATCGGCAAGGCGCGGTCCAACGCGCACAAGCGGATCCTCTGTCACCGCATGCAGGCTGCCGTTCTTCATAGCGTCAATCGCCTCCCAGCCAGGACGGCTCTCGATCGCGGCAAGGATTGGATTCGGCTCCTCTCCCAGTACAGGATAAATAATGATTTCAGGATTTTCAGTAACGACAGTCTCCGCGCTCACCTCAAACCAGCCTGCCTGCGAGCCCGCAATATTTTGGCCGCCCGCCAGCGTAATCAGCTCATCCAAGAAAGTTCCGGTCCCTACAGTCCAGCCAGCAGCAAACTCCAAATAGACTTTTTTGGCTGGGGCGTCCTTCACCGAGGCGACAACCTGTTCCTTAACAGATTGCATATGCTGCGCCACTTTCGCAGCTTCGGACTGCTTATTCATTATTTTACCAAGCATTTCGATTTTGGCAACCACTGCGTCATACGTTAACGGATCCGTCGCGTATACACTGATGTTCAGCGCGCGCAGCTGTTCTATCGCCTCGAAGTTCATCGATGAGGAAGCAACGACAAGATCTGGATTAAGAGCTGCCACCGCTTCAATGTTCACCGCCATATCGCCGATCTTAGCTTTTGTCGCCGCTTCTTCCGGGAAGTTGCTGTATTCGTCTACGCCTACAACTTGCTCGCCTGCGCCAATCGCATAGAGCGTTTCCGTTTCACTGGGCGCGAGAGAGACGACTGCGGTTGGCGCCTGCTGGAGGGTCAGCTCGAAGCCCGTATCGTCTTTGACCGTAAGCGGATATTGCGTCTCAGCCGAATCCGGGGTTTCTTCAGGCTTTGGAGAAGCCGGCGCTTCAGTCTGAACTGCGCCATTTCCGCCCGTATTCGATGCGTCGGGCTTATTCGTCGTGCCGGAGCCGCATGCAGCTATAAAAACGAGCATCATAACGAGCAGCAATGCCATTATTTTTTGCAATGAACCTATTCTTTTCATAATTACGATTCTCCTCTTCCATTCTATTACCGTCTTAATAATTTCTTGTAAAATAAAAAAACATTTCTGAACGATGTGTCAGAAATGCAATCTCATATCGTCCGCGCAGAACGATAAGCTTCCCCAACACCTCCCTAACTCCACGTAGGTTTCAGCGTTAACGTTTCAGGCAGGTCTCCTGACTTAGAGCGCGCAGCCATCGTCTTCCCAGGCCGTTGCCCAGTGACTTCTCAATGGCGCGCTGCACAGGCTTAAGCTATCGCTTTCCTGTGCCGCTCCTTACAGTGGCGGGTCCGCGCCGGATTTGCACCGACTTCCCTATTAAGCCTCAACAGATTTGCAGACATTGCTGCTGCAGCCTGTATCGGCACCTATACGCATCACTATGAAATTTATATGTAATATACACCGGGGCCTGCTTTTTGTCCACTCCATGCAAGGGCATATTCACCAATTCGCCATCATTAAAATAGAACATACGCTGTATACGAGGAGGGAGTGTTTCGAATGCCGCAAGAAGAGAAAGCATATCGGCCATTCGTAAAATTTGCATTTCTGCTTGCCCTAGCTGTCATTGTTGCGGTCGCTGTCCTTATTTGGCAGCGCAATACAGAGGCTGCCGAGCCCTTATCCGCATCCGTCGCATTCGATATAGGCACCGTCGTTTGGTCGAACGATCCGTCCCCCGTCAAGGCGCTTCGCAACAATAAGTTCACACTGCTGATCGAGACAGCGGAAGGCGCTCCGCTGCAAGGGGCTTCCGCTTCCATGCTGCTTGATATGATCGGGATGGACTGCGCGGATGTCGCCTTCGAGCTTAGTGAGGTGTCGCCCGGCGTTTACGAAGGAGAAGGTATGCCGCTCATGGCAGGAGCTTGGAAAGCGACGCTTTCATTGGAAGCCGAAGGCGAGAGCTACAAGGTCGTTCATCGCGTCAAAGTAACCTATTAAAACTCCAAGATGATACGGATTGAAATAATTGGAAATGATGTATTATAATCATCTCACTTGAAGTCAAACCATTTATTGGAGGATACGATGTCACCTGAACCCGAACGCGAACGATTAATGGATCTCATCAAAAAAGGAAACAAATCCTCGGCCATTGCCATGTCCGGCAATGCCATACTCGCAGCAATCAAAGCATTTGCCGCGGCGTTCAGCGGCAGCGGCGCGATGTTCGCCTCCGCTATGCACTCGCTGGCCGACGCAATCAATCAAGGCTTCGTGTTCATCGGCAGCGTGCTGTCGGAAAAACGCCCGACTCGCAAGTTCCCGACCGGCTTCGGGCGCGTCATCAATATTTTTTGCATGATCGCCGTCATCGTCGTCACGATTATGGCTTATGAAACGATTCATGAAGGCATTCATTTGATGAAGCATCCTGCCGAAAGCAGCGGCTTTTGGCTGAATGTCGGCGTACTGCTGGTCAATCTGCTAATTGACGGAGCCATTCTCGTTAAAGCAATGAAGGAAATTGTGAAGGAAGCTCGTGTTGAAGCGCGGGGCTTGGGCATTATGAGTGCTGCTTTCAAAAACGTGGGACGCTCCGCTCCACCGACCCGTCTCGTGTTTTACGAGGACATCGTCGCTTGCTCAGGCGCTCTTTTGGCGCTGGTCGCCGTCATCGTTACTTCCTTGACCGCTTTCAACCTGCTGGACGGCCTTGTAACCATACTCATCGGCATCTTGATGTTCGCTGTAGCGTTCAAGGTCGGCTATGACAATATGGTCGGCTTAATCGGCGTATCCGCTCCGCCGGATGTCGAAGACCGGATTTCATCCCTTATCTTTTCCGACGATATGGTTACGGATATTCCGGCGCTGCGTATTTTGCAGGAAGGCCGCTACTACCATGTCGAAAGCATGATCGAGCTGAAGCCCGGCATGTCGCTTGCCGATGCGGACGACATTAAGTTCAGAATTCGCGCCAAGCTGCTGCAGGATCCTGATGTCACAGACGTAACAATCGGCATCATCGAAGATGACGGCGTCAAAACCTGGGAGCCTGATCCGCAAACATAAAGGAAGAATCGTCCCATCGGAGATCCGGCGTTTGGGACGATTCTTTTTTATTGACAATATATGAAAATATGGTAATATATTCTTCCTTGTTTGAAAAATCGTTCATGGGAGGAATGACTTATGCAAGAGAAATTTGCTGCCGCGAATAAAGCGGCCTGGGAAAACAAAGCTTACCAAGCTTGGGTTCAGGCACACGGAACTCCGGAAGAGCTTGCGAAAAAGCTGCACGAAGTCCATCGCCATCTTCTACGGTACTGGTTGAAGTACATCGGCGATCCGGCCGGCAAACGCGTGCTCAATTTACTTGGCTCGAACGGCCGCAAGGCGATTTCGCTGGCGATATTAGGCGCCGACGTTACCGTCGTGGACATCTCGGAACAAAACCGGCTTTACGCGATGCATACCGCTGAAGCCGCAGGCGTGAATGTGCAATATATTTGCTCCGACGCCTTGCGCATCCCGAACGAGGAAGCTTTGGGCCAGTTCGACATTGTGCTGATGGAGTTCGGCATTATGCATTATTTCACCGATCTCGACGCTATTTTATCTGTCGTAAGCCGCAGGCTTAGAAGCAGCGGACGCTATTTGCTGACCGATTTCCACCCTTTCGCGCGAATGACCGCTAAGCCTAATGAGATGGTCCCCAATTATTTCGACGACAGCAGCCATGAAGGCGACGTTGCCTATACTCAGCTGCTGCCGGAACAAGAGCGCGCCGGCCTCAGCAAGGTGCTGACGCGCAGCTGGACAGCGGGCGATATTATAACCGCAGTCGGTACGGCCGGGCTATTCATTCGGACGTTCGAAGAAATACCTAGCTCAGCCGATCCAAGGCTTCCGCAGTTTTATACGCTTGTCGCCGACAAAGCCGATGTTGGGCTTTCTCCGTTATTTCCTCCCGCCTAATAAGCATGCCGGGCATTCGCGTTAATACGCTCCCTTGCCTGAGACGCCTACCACAGCCATGGCGATATTGTCGGAATTAAGCCGTTAACGGCAAGCCCGCGCATTATGGAGAGAATGCCGACGATAAGCGCTGCAGCGACGCCGGCTTTGCGCATCGCCCGTCTCCAGCGCTTACCCGCCATGGCTGCTATTGCGGCGGCGGCGGCCAGCGCCGGAAAAGTCGCCAAGCCGAAGACAGCCATTACGACAGCGCCTTCCACCGGCGAACCGGTAGCGGCCGCATTCATTTGCATCGCATAGGTAAGGCCGCAGGGCAAGTAGCCGAAGGCGATGCCTGTAGCGAGCAAATGAACGGCCTCCTTCCGTCCGGAACGCTCGGTCCCGGAGGCAAGCCGCTTATGCAGCAATGCGGACAGCCTGCCCATAAGCGGCAGCTGAAACTTGCGCCACAGCCATAGCAGCACAAAACAGCCGCCGATTATGGAAGCCAGACCTTGCACCCCAGCCAGCTTGCCTGCTACATCGACGAAGGAGCCGACTGCGCCCATTACAGCGCCAAGCGTCGTATAGGACGCGATCCGGCCCGCATTGTACAGCAGCATCGCCTTTCGCGCCGAAGCCGAAGTCTGGAGCGACACTGCCGATACGATGCCGCCGCACATCCCGATGCAATGCGGCGCGCTGAACAGTCCGGTCAGCGCAACAAATCCCAATTGCTGCCACGCTACCATGCCGGACGCATCTCCTGCTTACGGCGCTGCACGCCGCTTATTGCGCGAAGCTGCCCCCTTAAGCGGAGCGCATTGCCCACTACGGAGACGGAGCTGAGCGCCATCGCCGCGCCGGCCATCCACGGCTCCAGAAGGCCGATAGCCGCAAACGGGATAATAATAGCGTTATAGATGAACGCAAAGGTTAAATTTTGCCGAATATTGCGGATTGTCAGACGGCTGGTGCGTATTGCCCCGGGGATAGCGTCCAGCCGTGAGTATAGAAGCGTAATATGCCCCGCGTTAAGCGCAGCCGGCGTGCCATCGCCCATCGCAAAACCGACATCCGCCGCAGCGAGCGCCGGCGCGTCGTTCCAGCCGTCGCCCGCCATCGCGACTCGCCTGCCACTTCGCTTCAGCCGCTCGATCAGCGCAAGCTTCGTCTCCGGCAGCATGGAAGCGTGCACGATGCCGATGCCCGCCGACTTGGCCGCGGCATTCGTCGCCGCGGCATGATCCCCGCTTGCCGCCATTACCTCAATCCCCAGCCGCCGCAGCAGACCTACAGCTTGACGCGCGTAAGGCTTGTTCTGATCCTTAAAGGCAAGCACTCCGACGCATGTACGGTTCAGCGCGGCATAAAGCACCGTCTCGCCAAGCTTCTCCCTATCGCGCGCGAATGCCGCCGCTTCATCGGCCAGCTCCCAGCGCTGCTCATCGGCCAGCTTCCGGTTTCCCAGAGCGAACATTTGCCCCTCGATGAGCGCTTCTACACCGCCTGCCAGCAGCGCCTGAGACTTCGCAGCCGGAATGGCGATCCCCGCCCTCTCGGCTTCGCGCCATATAGCGCCTGCGAGCGGATGCGCGATTCCCGCTTCAGCGGAAGCGGACAGCCGAAGCAGCGATGATCGCCCCAAATGAATGGGGAGAAGCGCAGTCATATTCGGCTTTCCTTCCGTCAAAGTCCCTGTCTTGTCTATGACGATCGTATTGATGCGGGCCAGCCGCTCAAGCGCCCCCGCCTCCTTCGTAATGATGCCTTGCTTGGCTAGATTCCCAGACGCGATAACGAGCGAAATCGGAGCAGCGAGCCCAAGCGCGCAAGGGCAAGCTGCCAGCATGACGGCAATCGCGCTCACGTACGCTTTGCTCCAATTGCCGGGGTCAAGCAGCAATGCCCACAGCACAAAAGTCGCCGCGGAAAAAAGCAGCATAATCGGCACGAACCAGCCCGCCGTAGCATCGACATTGCTCTGCAGCTCGGACTTCGAGCGCTGCGCCCCTTTAACGAGCTCTTGAATGCGGCTCAGCATCGTATCATGTCCCGCCGCCTGCGTTCGCACTCGAATCCGGCCGCTTTCATTGCGCGTCCCTGCCCAAACGGCATCACCCTCCCGCTTTGCGACCGGCATGCTCTCTCCCGTCAGCAGCGACTCGTCGATCGCCGATTCTCCGCCAATCATCACGCCGTCTACAGGCACAGTTTCGCCTGCCTCTACGATGGCGATATCGCCGACTTTCACAAATTCCGTCCTAATTTGCGTTACGCCGCTTTCCCGCTCAATCGTCGTCATCCGGCTATGCAAGCTTTCGTAGCCGATCGATTCCCGCTGCGCGTTAAGCGATACCGACGTTTCAATATATTTGCCTAGCAGAACGGCGGTAATGACGACGGCTGACGTTTCAAAATAGAGCGGAACGCTGCTATGACCCGCACTGAACAGTCCTTGCCGAAAAACGGCATAGTGACTGTACAAATAAGCGGCTGATGTGCCTACAGCAACCAAAACGTCCATATTGGCGCTCTTCGAGCGAAGGGCGTGGTACGCCCCTATATAAAACGGCAGCCCGATAAAAAACTGGATCATCGTAGCGAGCAGCAGCTGAAGCCAAGGCAGAGAAACCCAGCCCGGCAGCCACACAGCCAGCTTGGACAAAACCGGAAAATGATGGACCATGCTTGCAATGAGCGGCAAGGATAGGAGCGCGGATACGATAAGCCGGAGCCGCAGCCAGTTACGTTCCTTAGCGAGCCCCTCCTTTGCCGATTGTGAAAAAAGCGCTTTAAAGCCAAGTCCGTCAACCCGCTCGGCAATGCTGGCTGGCTGAACCTGCTCGGGCTCATACTGCACCCATGCCGTGCGCAGGGCGAAGCTGACCGCAGCTTCACGCACGCCAGGCATCCTGCCGATTGCCTTCTCAATTCGGGAAGCGCAAGCCGAGCAGCTCATCCCTTGCACTGTAAAATCTATCGTCACGCTATCATTTCTATGCCCCATACGCCGAGCCCCGCCTTCCATAAACTAGAAGATGCCTGTACCTCTCGCGTTCATATATATGTAGCATAAGGCTAAGACATGAATACAAACGTCCCGGCAAACGCGCATAAAGAACGGCCGGGATTATCATAATAGAATTGGCTTAGGCTGGAAAACGATGGCGTAAAGGAGTGTTCTCATTCAATGCACAGCTATTTCGACATGATTTGGCGTACGATACTCGCCTTTGTCGCTCTGCTCGTTATCTCAAGAATATTAGGCAAGCAGACGATTTCCAATATGACCTTTCACGATTTTGCGACCGGCATTATGATGGGCGCAATTGCGGCAAATTTAGCGTTTAACCATATGTTTCCCATCTTGTTTCTGCTCGCTTGCCTCGCCGTATTGGCGCTTACTTCGTATATCGCTTCCATCTTCTCGCTTAAATTTCCGCGCACTAGGCATCTGTTGGCAGGCGAGCCGACGATGCTCATCAACGACGGCAAAATTTTGGAAAACAATATGCGCCAAACGCATTATACGCTCGACTCCTTAAATCAATCGCTAAGACAAAAAAACATTTTCAATCTGAACGAAGTTAAGAACGCGATTTTAGAAACGAACGGCGAGCTGTCCATCCAAAGGAAAGAGCAGTTTGAGCCTGTGACCCGAAAAGATTTGAACCTGCCTGAGAAAAAAATCTTCTTTCCCGTCGAACTGGTCATGGACGGCAAACTGATGAAAAAAAACTTGCGCGAGAACGATATTCCCGAGAAGTGGTTTCTTTCGCAAATCGCCGCTCAAGGCAAGGAACTGGAGCAAATCTTCTACGCAGTGCGCACCTCGAACGGTAAACTTATTTTCGATTGCTATAAAGACGGCTTGCACCATCCGATCGACAAAGAGTAGCGCTTTGTTCTACAGCTTACATTCGTTTGGGCGCCGGAAGACCGAGCATATCCAGACCGTCGCGCATCGTCTGTTCGTAGCGCGCTGCGAGCCAGAGCCGCAATGCGCGCTTTCCGCCTTCGGCCTTCAATACCGGACATGAGGCATACATGTGATTGAACATTGACGACAGTTCAAACAGATAGAGGCATAGCTCGTTTGGAGCCAGCGATTGAACGGCGTCTGCCGCAGTCTCCTGCCAATAAGCAAGACCTCTCAGCAATGCCAGCTCCGCGACTTCCAGCCCGCTGAAATCAATGGCGGAGAAGCCTTCCGGCGCTCCTCCCTCCGCTTTTGCCTTCACTAAAATACGGTATGCACGCGCATAAGCGTAAAGCAAATAAACGCCCGTATTGCCCGTAACCTCAGTTGCCTGATCCAAATCGAACACAACCTCCGTCTGGAGATGGAAGCGAAGCAGATAGTAGCGTATCGAAGCCGCAGCGATCGCTCTGCTGGACAAGCCTCCCTTGCGCGGTCGCTTGTTCTCGATCATTGCCTCCATTTCATCCAAAAAGTCCTTTACTTTAATGCCGATTCCTTGTCTTCCGGACATCGGATAAGCGCTCTTTCCTTCACTAACATCTATGCCCAGCCCTGATGCGGTTGAGGGACTTAACGATACGACGCCATAGCTGACGTGATGAAGATTGTCCGCTTCTTTCACATAGCCCAGCGCAAGGAGCGCCTGCTTCACCATTGTCTGCGGATACTGCTGTCTCTGGTCGATGACGTTAATGACCGAAGTCGCCCCTCCGAATTTTTTGCTCATTCCGGTCGAGTGGGTCGACCATACGCCTTCGCTGAACTTCACGTAGGAGAAGCTTTTGCCAAGCAGCCCAAACTTCCACAAATGATAGGCGATATCTTTTGCCGTATAGGTCAGTATGCCATTGGAGCGGACAAGCACCTTGTCGCCTTGGTACTCCTGCTGCTCATCATCCTGAGCAAGCTCTTCATCTCCGTCAGCGCTCTTCAGCACCCAGCAGCCTGTCAGCTTGCCCTCCGTCTCCTTCTTAAAGACGTCTGTTCCGCACAGCTGCTCGAACGCTTGCGTCCAAAAGCCCTCGCGTAAAATGCTGCTCTCCCATACGAGCACATCGTATCGAATGCCGAACTGCTCCATCTCATCCAAATGCTCGCGGACGATTTTTTCGGCCGTTATATAGCCTATCCATGCTGTATTCGATACACCCTCCTCCAACTCGTGAAGCACCTTCGTACGCTCCTTCAGAAGCTCGGCGTTTTCCTTGTATGCCTTGTTGACCGCCGCATACGTATCCCAGCAGCAGTCGCCGAAGCGCGTGTAGCTTCCCTTGTTCGGTGAATGCAGCAGGCCGACAACCGTATCCGCAAGCTGATTGCCAAGATCGTCGATATAATTATGCACCTCTACGTCATGCCCGGTTTTAGTCAGCATTCTCGCCAGCGTATCGCCGATGCAGGAATTGCGCAAATGTCCGATATGAGCGGATTTGTTCGGATTGATCGACGTATGCTCGATCAGCGTCTTGCCTGCGCCGGAATCAGAAAGCTTCGGGAAGCTGTATTCGATAGCCGCCCATTTGCTCCAATCGATAAACAAGTTGACATAGCCCGGCGGCACCGCTTCAATTTTGCCGAAAATCGCGCGAATATCGTCCCTTTTCATAAGGGCATCCTTCAGCCCCTCGGCGATATTCAGCGGCGAACGCTTCAACAGCTTAACAAGCTGCATCGCTGCATTCGTGCTGTACTCGCCGTGCTCAGGCTTCGCGGGATGCTCCAGTTTAATTTTCCGCATCGCCAGCTCAATACCGTCCTGATCAATCCCAGCTAAGACCAGCATTTGCTTTGACAATTCGTTAACCGCTTTACTAACCGTTACATGTATCCTATTCATTCTCATTTACCTCCCGTCATGCTCGAAGCGCCAAAATAAAAAAAGCTCCCGTCTCTAAAAAGAGACGAGAGCCTTGCATTCCCGCGGTACCACTCTAAGTTTCAGGCATGCGCATGCCCGAACACTCCTTTTGATAACGGTCGTCGACCGGATCCGCCTACACAGCGCATTTGTCTGCTTCGGGGGATCATTTCCCGGGCCCGCTTCATTCTGGACGTCCGTACCGGCTTCCACTAACCCGGCTCGCTGCGACTCTTCATCCAAAACTACTGTCCCGTTCATCAATGCTCAACTTATATAAGTTAAAGGTATTTATACAATAGATGAGTATGAAAGTCAATAGCTCAGCTGCGAATGATGACGTCGCTCAGCTTATGGCCAAGCAGCACGAGCGGTATGACGAACAAGCCCAGCGGCGCGTACAAATAAATTTGGCCCATCGTAACAAGCCCCTCGGCGACCATCCGGTAAAATAAATAGATCGTGTATAGAACGATAATGGGGCATGTCGCAATGCCGGGCGTATATGCTCTTAGGAATATAGATTGGCCAGCATGCGTAAGCACATGTGCGAGCATCAGCGCATTTACGCCTACAAACAAAGCGTAGCTTTCCCGTTCGACTGCAAAATAAGTGATCGGAATGAAAACGATAAATTCGAGCAGCACGGCAATGGCGAATTTCGAAGATGTCGCCCCCGCCATTTGCTTCAGCAGCGGAGCGGCAAAGGACGGCGCCTTCTTCAGCGCAATCGGGTACAATTTTGTCATCGAACGTTCCACAAAAATAATTTCCTCTAAATCATGAACCATGAATACAGCTAAAAAAAGCCACAACAGCGACTGTACCGATATCCAAGCGTCAATGCCCATTATCGACACCTACTCATCTTTTTTTCAAACTTCGTTATGCCGCACATGAGTCAGCCCTTACTCCATAATCCATTCCGTTATAATTGGTTTTTTATTAAACGATATGGTGTATTGAATGTTCGAGTACATCCAGCTTTCGCTTTCGTATTTCTCTTGCACGAGAATAGCATCTTTGTTGATGTTAATCGTGACATCATTCTGCTTATTATTTGGCACGATAAATAAATATCCCGCATCTCCATCCGGAATTTTCCACCCGCTGTCTGTCTTATCATAAAGGGAATCTACGATAGTGCTGCTTAACTCCGAACTAAAATACTTCTCGTATAATTTGACAATATCTTCTTTGTTAGTTGATTCAATTGGTATATCAGAGATATAGCTTTTAATCTCATTCAAGAAACGGTATACTCTCTCTTCATCCCACTTCGACAAATCGTTTGAGTTATTTGCGCTGCATCCGACGAATAGTGAGGAAAATAACAATATAGCTGCTATCATTCGCATCATTTCAACCTCCTAACGTTTTTTCGTATCTTAGCCTCAATTCTCTTTTGGTGAAGCTCCTTTCAAGAAAAAAGCCGTCAACCCCGACAGAAAGCCAATCGTAACGAGGAAATATCCGATAAAAGAGTACGAGTCGTTCGAGCGCATGTAATCGGAAATGAGCGAAAAGCCGCCCGTAAGCACCAAAAGAATCGACAAGCCAAGCAGCTCTATCAGCGTGCGTTTTGCCAAAAGCGTTTTAAAAAGAAAGGAACAAAGTACGATTACAATGACCGCAACAACGGTTATGCCGCTTAAAATCAACCTTCTCCCCCCTCCTTTCGTATTTATATTGCCATAATAGAAGCATAATGTGAGTAAAAAAAATCGCCTGCTTTTGCCGCTAAGCAAATGAAGACGATTTTTAACCTGATGTTACACTCTCATAAGACGTATCGTCTTAGTCGCCGTATTCCACGTCGCCCTGCCATGCAAGCATGCCGCCCAGCACATTAACGACTGTATAGCCTTGCGGGGCTAGGTAATCGCACGCTTTGCCGCTTCTTCCGCCGCTGCGGCATATAAGCACGATCTCCTGATCGTCGCGGCCTTCGCGGTGCAGCTCATGCACCCGCTCCACAAATTCGGATAAAGGGATGCTGCGCGCTTCTTTAATATGTCCAGCCTGCCATTCATCCGGCTCGCGGACATCGATTAAATTAATATCTTCACCTGCGGCGATTCGATTGCGCAGTTCTTCTGCAGTTATTTCTCCGTACATGGCTGTTCACTCCTTCATAAGCTTTGCTCGATGCAATCAACAGTGTAAATTGTACCGTTTCGGGGCGCATATGTCTACCGCGATCAGCGCCTCGGGGTTATGCTCAACGGAATTTGCCAATCGCCACTCCGAGCGTTGGCAGCTCCGTATTTACGCCGAAGTCGCCTGCTACCGCTTGTTTTTATTTTTCGCCGCAAGCAGCCGGTTAATTGTCTTGTCCCCTGTCGCCGGACTTTCTGATGTCGCTTCTTTTGTCCCCTTAGGCTGCGCATCCTCGCGCTTCCACTCTGCTGAGCGGTAGGCGGCAGCGCCGGCTTCAGCGCTCTTGCTCGTATTGCGCCCGCTGTCCGGTACGGCAGCTGCAGCAAAGGAATTTTCTTTTGAAGCGGCAGATGCCGCCTCTCTTGGCAAAGCGCCGGAATCCGCTGTCCGAGGTTTAGCCGCTTGCGTACTCGCGCTGCCCCCTGATTCATAAAACTTTCCGGTTGCGGCAGCCCTCTTCTTCAATCTGCTAACGGCGGCCGTCGAGCCGGTAACAGGAATTTCCTTCCCGGCTTCCGGTTGACGCGCTGCGCGGGCAAGCCGCTGTCTCAGCGTGGCACCCCAAATGCGCCATGGCAGCGACAGCCGGCGTATTGCGATATCGATAAGCCACAGCAGCAGTGCCGTCATAAGCAGCTCCCGCGTCCAATCCTTCGCATTCCGTACGACGGCAGGTTCGAATTGAAGCGTCTGCTCCGGATTGTCCCAGGATAGCATCCTGCCGCCCGTAATTGCGGATATGCTCTCCATTAGAGCTTCTCCGTCAGCGTTAGTAATCTTATATTCAGGAGAATAAGGGATGACGAAGCCGGCTGTCGTTCCGCCCGTTACCGCGTCTGACTCCCCATCCCCTGAGAGCTCGCCAATATGCGCCAAATAAACGCCTGGCTCATAAATATCCAGATCCGCCTCATATTCGCGAGGGCCGACCGGCATAAGACGCTTAACCGCATTGTCAGCCGCATCGCCTTCGTTTTGCACGCTGACGGCAAGACTGCCGTCAGCGGAACCGCCGCTGGAAGACTGCGTGCGTACCCTCAGCTTGGCATCGCTGCCGTTCATGACGGTCGTCAGCGAGTAAGGCGTGCTTTCGAATTGCGGGAATGTCCATTTGATCCATTCCGTCAGCACGTTCGGAAACGCCGGCCAGTCCACCCATTCCTTCGCCCATTTGCCGCTAAGATCGGTTGTCCAGGCGACCGTTCTCCCTGAACCGTATGTCCATCTCGCGAGCAGCGGATCGCCGTCGGGAGTGAGCAGAGCGGTCTCGGCAAGCTCCTTAGCCGTCGTCGCGATATAAGCGTTAACGGCCGGCAGCCCGTTCTGCCACAGCATCGACCAGTCGCCCCCCTGCCCGATCGAAGGAGTAAATGTCTGCTCGACAATATAGGTTCTCGACATGAGAATCGTCTCGCGGCTGAAGATGGACGGAAGCGTGCTCTGATCCTTCGTAAAATAATACCGGCCCTTCGCAGCCTCCGCCAGCTGCTTGAGCAGCGCCTGGTCTGCGCCGTCCCCGACGGCGACTGTGGACATCGTCATATTGTTGTCGACCATGCCGGTCGTTATCGTATTATAATTGCTGCTGCCCGCAGACTGGCCGTCTGTGAGCAAAATCATATGTTTACGCTGCGCATCTATTTCAAGCAGCGCTTTATACCCGGCTTCAACGGCAGGATAAATATCTGTCCCGCCTCCTTCGGTGATCCCTTGTATCGCCGCCAGCACGCTGCTTCTGTCCGTCAGCTTCGTCGGATTTACGATCCACCAAGGCTGGCTGTCGAAGGCGACGACGGCTACCGTATCCTCATCGCGCAGCAGCTCGATCGTCCGCATCGCCGCTTCCTTGGCGAGCTCCAGCTTGCCGTCGGACATACTGCCCGACCGGTCTATTACGAGCACGAGACCCAGTGAAGGAATTTGACGCTTGCCCTGCAGGTCCATGTAGACCGGCAGCGCCCGCTCGACTGGCGTTTTAAAATAGCCGCCAAGGCCGAAGCTGTCGTCGCCGCCTAGCATCACGAGGCCGACGCCGTAATCGGATACCGCTTTGCCCAGCCATTGCATCGGCTTCTCTGCGATGCGTGTAGCCGGCACATTGTTCAAAATAATGCTGTCGTATGCAGCGTAGCTTGCCAGCTGAACGGAAAGCTGCTCCGGCTGAATCGTCTCATGCCGGATGAACGATGCGGCAAGCGCGGATTCGATATTGGCTGAAGAACCCGGCTTCCCTTCGACAATAAGAACGGCTGGCGCTCCGCTCACCCGGCTGAAGGCGTGAGCGGTATTGTTGGCCGGCTGCTCGTCCCCATCCATGAACAGCTCCGCCCGGAAGCTTTGGAAACCGGGCTTAGCGGCAACATTTTGCAGCACAAAACGATTTTCTCCCCGCTCGAGCTCAACCTCCGAAATGGACAGCTCCGTATCGTCGCCGTACAAACGCAGTTGGGCGCTGCCCTGCACCGTGCTCGTAACCGTCAGCTCGAACGTAAACGTCTCGCCTTGGCGAAGCACGCTCGGCACCTTCAGTTCTTCGATCGCCGCATCGACAGACCGTGCTGAATCGATATGGAGCACATCGACAGCAATGCCCGCATCCTTGAGCAGACGAGCCTGCCTTTTGGCGTCGCCTGCATTCTCGCCTCCGTCGGAAAGCAGCACGATTCGGCCGCCGCCCTCCTTCGCCAGCAATGCCCCTGCAAGCTGCAGCGACTGTGAGAGATCGGTATATTGAGCGTTAATATTCGCTTTGAAGGTGAAGCTTGTGGGATTAAGAAAAGGCTCCGCCGACAGCGAGCGCTCGACAGCCGCATTCAGTCCTGACGAAACGATGCCGCTTCTGTCCTCGGCTCCATGCTCCGCCCAAGCGGAAGCGATCCATCGCCCCATCTCCTCGTCCGCCCCCATGCTTGCGGAGCGGTCCGCTATGAACATAATGTTGCGCTCCTTTTGGAGCGAGTAGGGCTGAACATCAGCCGCAACCGCGATCAGGAGCAGGATGATGAGACCCCGCGTCGTAATCGCCGTCATTTTGCGTCTGCCTTGCAGCCTGATTGTCATCCGATACATCCACCAAATGTAGACTGCCCATGGAATGAGCAGCAGCAGCGCCCAAGGCGTATTAGCTTGTATACCCACGACGGTACACCTCCCACTCGGCGGCCATCACCAGCAGCATGAACAGCACAGCCCATATGACAAGCGATTGCCGCCCTGCTGCCGCGTCGTTATTCGCGGCCGAATCTCCGCCAGCCTCTCCTTGCAGAACGGCAGGGTTCAGCTGCTCGGGCTTCGCATGCAAGCCGCTCAGCTCGGCTGCGTTCGCAGTGACCGCAAGAAGCCGTTCGGCAGTAGCCTCGCCTGCCTTATTCCGCTCAATGAGTTTATAGAGCCCCGGTACGGAAGGAGCGGCGAATTGGCCGCTGCCTGATAGATCGGCGATTCGCGTTTCACCCTTCGTTCCTTCGGAAGGAAGGCCCGCCCCCGCCAGCTCTATCGTCTCCCATACAGCTTGTTCCGTATCGGAGCGCAATGCAAGCTCTATATGTTGATCCGCTTCCGCGCTTCCAAGCTCCTGCCGGGAGCCGCCGCTCATCCATTCGGACGCTTGAACGATTAAAACCGGAAATTCCGGACGCAGCGGCAAATCCGAATTTTGCAAATCAAAAGTGAAACGCAGCTGCGGCTTTCCGCCCGATACGCCTGCATAAATGGCCGGTATGCCGCCATAGGTCAGCACCTGCTCGCCCCAGCTTACCTCTTCAACTGCAGGCTTAGCGAATCGTCCGATAAAAGTATCCGCGAACGTAATATAGGAGACGACCGGATGATCCTTCGTCTCGACCCGTGTATGAGCTGGGGCAGCCGCTGCGTCGCCGGCCTCTGGATGGTCGATCATCCATAACGGATGCGCCGTCAGCAGCTTCGCCCATTCCTTGTCGTTCCGCAGCCGGTCTATACTGCCATCCAAAATGATCCAGTCTATGCTCTCCGCTTGCTCTGCTGATGGCGGAGCTCCGTCCGGGCTTATTTTGACCGGCTTAACTCCAGCCAGCAGCAATGCCTTTTCAAGAAATAAATTGCCTTCCGATACGAGCAGCGCCGTTGTCGTGCGGGGAACGGAAGGAAAAGCATACATCGCATTGTCAGCCGTCACTTCGTCGTCTCCGCCGCGAATAAGCGCCTTGTAATAACGGGCATCCGGCAAGCCGCCAACATCAGCGCTCTGCCATTCCCCGGCAGCAGCGTTAACGGATGCTTCGCCGGCCAGCTGCAGTTCGCCTCCGTCAGCAGCAGCGTATATTTCAACCGCAATCGTTCCTTCGCTTGCGCTGTCGTTGCGAACGGTAATCGTCGCCGTGTTGTCGCCTGCGCCGCTCGGATCGGAGGCGATGCCGAAATAAATAATAGCCCAGTTGCTGACGGGCTTCTCATCGTCTATGGGATGCAAATCAAGAGCTGCTTGAAGGCCAAGCTTGTTCCCCTCCGCCGCATCGGTCCAATGCCCGTCCGTGAACAGTACAATGCTGCCCTCTGCGCTGCCTTGCAGCAAGGAATCAGACAACGATAGCGCAGCGGCATTGTCCGATTTCCCATAGAAGGGGACAATCGTCCCGAGCTGCCGCTTTAGCTCCGCTTTATTGCTCTCTTTCGCGACAAGCACCTCCGGCAATGCTCCCGCAGCCACGATCGTAATTGCGCGATTGCCCGCTTGCTCGTCTATCCAGCGTTCCGCTTGGCGCAGGGCCAGCTCAAAACGGGTAACGCCTCCGTTCTCCGCGGAACGAGCCGTCATGCTGGCGGAACGATCTATTAATAGTACAGCGTCACCCGACGCATGGCTCGCGCCTTTCATATACGGACCCATAAGGGCAAGCACAAGGAGCAGCGTGGCCAGCAGCTGCAATAGCAGCAGCCAGCGGCTGCGAAGCCGCTGCCAGGGACGGTTCGCCTCTTGCTCCTGCAGCACGCGACGCCATAGCAGATGACTGGATATTTCCGTATTTTCATAGGTTCGCTTTAAAATGTACATGGCGGCTATCGCCGGCAGCGCCAACGCGAACCACGCCGATGCGGCAGATAAAAATCCCATCCGTCCCCTCCTCTCCAGGTCCGTAACTGCCTCATATTAACCTCTCAACAAGCCGGCAGCAAGCAGGCCGCTTATCGTTTCATGCAGCGGAACGGCCGTAGATACAAAATAATAATCAACCCCGCGCTCGGCGCATATTCGTTTGAGCTCTTCCTTGTAGCCGTCTACAGCAGCCCGGTAATCGGCAAGAAGCCGATGCCCGACAGCGACTTCCTTTCCGGTGCGAAGCTCGCTGTCGATTAGTCGAAGCTCGCCGCTATAAGTCGGATCTTCCTCCTCAGGCGACAGCATATGAATAAGGGCGACTTTTTGCCCCGCTGCCGCAAAAGCGAGAAGCGCTTCCTCGATTCCTTCCTCGAACATAGCGTCCGTGAACAGCCACGCTGTGCCGGAGCGCCGAGGCAGCGAGCCCGGCTTCAAAAAAGGCTCTGCCATATTGGATACTGACAATGCCGGCTCCGAGTCCGGCACGCTCGATGCTCGCTCTCGCTCGCTTATCGCTTCCGCCGCAAATTGAAACAGCTTCGCCGAAGAAGCGCGACCGCGTAAGAGCGGCAAGCTCTCTTCAATTCCGCTGCTATAAAGCGTTACCGACACGCGGTCCTCTGCGCATAGCGCGGCGTATCCAACTGCTGCCGCAAGCCGAAGCGCATACGCGGCCTTATTGGCAGCGCCCTCGCCATATTGCATGGAGCGCGAGACGTCGACGTACAAATGCGCCTGCAGTTCCTGCTCATCCCAGTATTGGCGCATAAATGCGCGGCCCGTCCGGCCGTATACGTTCCAATCGATCCGTCTAATATCGTCTCCGGGCGAATAAGGCCGATAGTCCGCAAATTCCTGCGAGCCGCCCAACTGGCTTGAGCGCCTTTTGCCGGCTAACGTTCCTTTAATCCGATTTCCCGCCGAAAAGCGAAGCCTCTCCAGTCGCGAGAGCACCGAAGCGTCCGGAAAGAGCAGCTTCAGCGCTTCCTCGCTCGTCATGCGCGGGCCTTGCACAGCCCCCGACTCTGCATTCATCGCTGCGCCTCCAGCGCCTGCACGATCGCTTCCGTCACCCGGTCCGTCGACAGCCCCATCGCCTGCGCCTCATAGGTAAGCACGATCCGATGCCGCAATACGGGCAGCGCCGCCTCTTTAATATCTGACCAGGAGACATGCATCTTACCGGAGCACAGCGCTCTTACTCTTCCTATCGAGATGAGCGCCTGCAGCGCGCGCGGCCCGGCTCCGAAGCGGACATACCGCTTCACCTCATCCGGAGCGTCCTGCTCGCCGGGATGCGTCATCATGACGGCGCGTACGGCGAGATCGAGCATGTCGTCTCCGACAAGCAGGCTCTTCGCCATACTCTGCAGCTCGGTCAGCGCGGCGCCGTCCAGTATCGTCTCGGCTTTCGGCGCATGCAAAGACGTCGTCCTAAGCACAATTTCCTTCAGTTCCTCGCGCGTCGGATAATCGACGCCGATTTTGAGTAAAAAGCGGTCCAGTTGCGCCTCCGGCAGCGGATAGGTGCCTTCCTGCTCAATCGGGTTTTGGGTTGCCAGCACGAAGAACGGCTTCGGCAGCCGATGCGTTTCTCCCCCGGCCGTCACGGTCCCTTCCTGCATCGCCTCCAGCAGCGCGGACTGCGTCTTCGGCGTGGCGCGGTTAATCTCGTCGGCCAGCACCAGATTGCCGAAAATCGGTCCAGGCTGAAAACGGCGGTTCGCCGCGCCTTGCGAGCCGAAATCGATAAGCGTCGTGCCTGTAATGTCCGACGGCATCAAATCCGGCGTAAACTGGATGCGCGAGAACTGCAGCGATACTGTATCCGCTACCGTACGCACAAGCA
>Ga0180215_1000857_pt1 | contig 35667 bp, 39 predicted proteins | sample eDN3rd37CBELigBY_FD_128871 | JGI IMG/M metagenome (GOLD analysis project Ga0180215, IMG submission 128871) | Enriched backyard soil microbial communities from Emeryville, California, USA - eDNA 3rd pass 37_C BE-Lig BY (version 2) (version 2) | ecosystem: Environmental > Terrestrial > Soil >...
AAAGCTTTATGAAAATGAAAAATTCTGCAGTTTTTATTAATGTCTCTAGAGGGCCAGTTGTTGATGAAGATGCTTTATATCAAGCGTTAGTTACTGGTGAAATTGCAGCAGCTGGACTTGATGTTTTTGAAAAAGAGCCTGTAGATGCAGATCATCCATTATTAACACTTCCAAATGTCGTAGCATTGCCACACATCGGAAGCTCAAGTACTGAAACACGTGAAAAAATGATGAAACTGTGCTGTGAAAATATTGAATTAGTTCTAATCAATCAACAACCAAAAACACTTGTTAACAAGGAATGGGTCTTTCAGTAATCATATATTTATCGGAGGCACCTTCGTAAAGAAGGTGTTCTTTTATAACTTGAATTTTTACAAAATAAAAACTTTTTTATAAAATATTTCCCTTTTATATCAGTGAGTTAAACGTTTTCAAGCAAAAAGTCTAAAAAAAAGCACTTGTAAAAGCATAGTATTACCACTATAATGTCTTTTATAGAAAGACAATTGTATTTCCTAGGAATACAAAGGAGGCGGAGAATAATGAAAAAAATTTCAGTAGGATTATTAGGTTTAGGTACGGTTGGTAGTGGCGTTGTTACGATTTTAAAAAATCATCAAGATAAATTAATGCACCAGGTTGGTTGCCCAATTGAGGTTAAAAAAGTATTAGTGAAAGACATACATAAGCATAGATCGGTAGACATTGAACCTACCCTTTTGACAACAAATGCAAACGAGGTAATTGAAGACCCAGAAATCGATGTTGTCATTGAAGTTATGGGGGGAGTAGATGACACTAGGCAGCTTATACTTCAATCTTTACGTAATAAAAAACATGTTGTTACAGCCAATAAGGATTTAATGGCATTATACGGTTCAGAGCTATTAACTGTCGCTAGTGAAAATGGCTGTGACCTATTTTATGAAGCAAGTGTTGCCGGTGGGATTCCAATCCTTCGAGGGTTAGCAGATGGCTTTGCGTCAGACCGAATCATTAAAATGATGGGAATCGTGAACGGAACTACTAATTTCATTTTAACAAAAATGACAAAGTTTGGCAGTGCTTATGAAGAAGTATTAAAAGAAGCCCAGGATCTTGGCTATGCAGAAGCAGACCCTACAGCAGATGTTGAAGGTCTAGATGCAGCAAGAAAGATGGCAATCCTTGCAACATTAGGATACTCCATGAATATTGACCTTAAAGATGTTCGTGTTCAAGGAATTTCAACTGTAACAAGTGAGGATATCGCATACAGTAAACGATTAGGTTATGTTATTAAGTTGATTGGTACTGCCCATCGTAAGGGGGAAAAAGTTGAAGTAAGTGTTCAACCAACACTTCTTCCTGAAACACACCCACTTGCTGGAGTAAATGATGAATTTAATGCGGTATATGTGTATGGAGAAGCAGTTGGAGAAACGATGTTTTACGGACCTGGTGCAGGTAGCCTGCCAACTGCAACTTCAATTGTTTCCGATTTAGTCGGGGTCATGAAAAATATGAGACTTGGGGTAAATGGTAAAAGTAGCGTGTCCCCTCAATTTGAGAAAAAGTTAAAAGATGATTCTGAGATCTTCTCAAAATACTTCTTACGTATTCACGTAAAAGATCAAGTGGGAGCATTTGCAAAACTTACATCCCTATTCTCAGAACGCGGTGTAAGCTTTGAGAAAATTCTTCAATTACCGTTGAAAAATAAAGATTTAGCTGAAATTGTTCTTGTTACTCATCAAGCATCATTACGAGATTACGAGGAAATTTTAGTACAGCTTAGAGATTTACAGATTATACAAGAAGTTAAGAGCTCTTACCGAGTTGAAGGAGGAAATCCAGCATGAGATGGCAAGGACTACTACAGCAATTTCGTGAATATTTACCGGTGAATACAAATACTCCAATGCTTTCCTTAAACGAAGGGAATACACCATTAATACCGCTACATTCCATTTCAGAGGATCTTGGGGTTGAGCTATATGTAAAAGTAGAAGGTGCGAACCCAACTGGATCCTTCAAGGACCGTGGAATGGTAATGGCAGTTGCGAAAGCAGTTGAAGAAGGCAGCAATACGATTATCTGTGCATCAACAGGAAATACTTCAGCAGCTGCTTCAGCATATGCAGCACGTGCAGGACTCCGTTGTATTGTTGTCATTCCTGAAGGCAAGATTGCGATGGGTAAACTAGCTCAAGCTGTCATGTACGGAGCTGAAATTATTTCAATTGAAGGAAACTTTGACCATGCCCTACAGATGGTTCGTAATATTAGTGAAACAGCACCTATTACTCTCGTAAACTCTGTAAATCCATATCGAATTGAAGGACAAAAAACAGCAGCATTTGAAATATGTGTACAGTTAGACGGAGCTCCTGATGTATTAGCGATTCCGGTTGGAAATGCTGGAAACATTACGGCATACTGGAAAGGTTTTAAAGAATATAACGAGCGTCATAATACAGGTCTTCCTGAAATGCGTGGGTTTGAAGCAGAAGGTGCAGCGGCAATTGCAAAGAATAAAGTCATTGAAAATCCTGAAACAGTTGCAACTGCGATCAGAATCGGAAATCCAGCAAGCTGGGATAGTGCAGTTGTTGCTGCAAGTGAGTCAAAAGGTAAAATTGATGAGGTTTCAGATGATGAAATCCTTGAAGCATATCAATTATTAGCTAAAAAAGAAGGCGTGTTTGCTGAACCAGGATCTTGTGCCTCCATTGCTGGAGTAATCAAACAAGTACGCAGTGGTGAAATTAAAAAAGGTAGCCGAATTGTTGCTGTTCTAACGGGAAATGGATTAAAGGATCCTAATATTGCAATCGAAGCAACTACTATCAAGCCTGTGGTATTGCCGAACGATGAAAAGCTTGTCTATGAACATATCAGAGGAGCCGTACTTCATGAAGTTTGATCAAGCATTTCAAATTAAAGTACCAGCGAGTACGGCAAATCTTGGACCAGGATTTGATTCAGTTGGGTTAGCGGTTAATCGCTATTTAACTCTCCAAGTTGAACCAAGTCAAGAGTGGGAGTTCGTTCTACAGTCAAAAGAAATTGAGGATACTCCAACTGGTAAAGATAATTTTATCTATAAAATTGCAGAAAAGGTGGCTCGTGCTTTCTCCTACGAGCTGCCTCCCTGCAAGGTATATGTTCAAAGCAATATTCCACTAGCTAGAGGTCTGGGAAGTAGTGCAGCAGCCATAATCGCTGCAATCGAACTGGTTAATGAACTTTGTAATCTCCAATTAACACGCCAACAAAAACTTGATTTAGCCTGTGAGTTTGAGGGACATCCCGATAATGTAGGGGCTTCCTTATACGGCGGCTTAGTCATTGGCAGTCATCGTGGAAGCAAAGACACTGATCTCGTCCATGTGGACGATTTATCCTTTGATTTGGTGGTTGTCATTCCACCGTATGAACTAAAAACAAAGGATGCCCGAAGTGTGCTGCCGAAGGAATTATCCTATCCGGAGGCAGTGAAGGCAAGCTCAATAAGCAATGTAATGATCGCTGCTCTTTTAACTAAGGACCTTAAATTAATGGGGAAAATGATGGAACTCGATCTCTTCCATCAACAATATCGTGCAAAACTCATTCCTGAGTTCAATCAGATCCATCAAATTGCAAAAAACGGAGGAGCATTTGGTGTTGCCATAAGTGGAGCGGGACCAACAATCATTTGCTTCACTGAATGTGGACATGGAAAACAGCTAAGAGAAGAGTTATCATCTGCCTTTGAGGGGTATCAGGTTGAAGAAGTATCAATAGAGAAAAACGGAAGTGTGTTAACTTCACTTTCATTGCATGAATAAAGAAGCGAAACCGATAGGGGTTTCGCTTTTTTGAGTATATATTACATCAAGAATGACACTTTTTCGGATATACGGCCATTATTTCAGTATTACTGCACGAGCCTTTTTAAGCATAAAAAAATGCCTCAAAAACTTGAGGCATCACAGAATTATCTATTAGAAAACTTGTTCAACTTCAACTATACCTGGGACTTCTTCTAATAATGCACGTTCAATCCCAGCTTTTAAAGTAATTGTAGAGCTTGGGCAGCTTCCACAAGCACCTAAAAGACGAAGCTTTACAACACCATCTTCTACATCAACTAAATCACAGTCTCCACCATCACGAAGTAAAAATGGACGAAGTTTATCTAAGACTTCTTGTACTTGCTCTTTAATATCTAGTTCAGCCATTTCGATTGACTCCTTTCCTCATACCTTTATAATTATTATAATCTGTTTGCTGGAAAAAATCTATTAACTTTATTTAGTAGATGTTCCACTCCCAAACGTAAATAATTCTAATAAATGTATACAATTTTAGTTTGAGTTTCGACTAAATAAAATTAATGTCTCCGGCGGATGCCGCAGATTTTCAGAGGTGATTTTTCGAGCATGCTCGAAAAAAATCTGGGCGGGAATATGCCAAGGCATATTCAATTAATAAACCCTTATTGAGAATCCTAAGATGTGTTATTACTATCTTTTGGTGTCTATTCTAACAGATTTTTAGTACAATGGAAAAAGAAATGATTGTAGACGATTTAGTTGGGGAAAAGGAGAGCATGAAATGGAAAAGCAAAAGGTCGAGATCTGTGTGTACGGTGCAGAAATATTATGTCCGAGTTGTGTCAATCTTCCTTCATCAAAGGAGACTTATGAGTGGCTTGAAGCGGCATTAAGCAGAAAGTTCCCGAATCAACCATTCGACATTACTCATGTTGATATTTTTGATCCACCTGGGGACGAAGAGAAAAAAACATTTGCCACACGAGTAATCGAGGAAGATATGTTTTACCCAGTTGTTGTTCTAGAGGGAACCATTGTCGGAGAAGGAAGCCCGAAGCTAAAAACCATTTATGCAGAAATGGAGAAATACGGATACGTAGCAGCAGAATAATCAATAGTAAAAAAGCACGGAAAGTCATTGACTAACCGCGCTTTTTTTATCACCCATTATGATACTTATACATCCATAATACCCCTGATTTTAACATACGAGGTACGCGTCCTGTGAGAGCTCGTTCTGCAACTAATCCAAATCCTTCTTTTTTACCAAGAGAACCAAGAACACCTTTTAGTTTAATTTTAGGAAACTCAGCTGGAGGTCCTTCACCCTTCCAACGTTTTAAAAGGACCTGAACAATTTGTTCAGCCTGACCTTCGGCTAGTTGAGCACTTGGTGCATGTGGTAAGCTTGCACAGTCACCAACAACATATACATGTTCATCATTTGGAAGATTGTGTTGTTTTGTTAATACTACTCGGCCGCTTCCGTCTTTTTCAACATCTAAGTCACGAACAATTTTATTAGGCTGGATACCAGCTGTCCACACAACTACATCACTTTGAACAGGTTGGTCGTTATTAAAGAGTACATTCTCTTCCACTCTTGTAATATTTGAGTTATTGATAATCTCTACTTCGTTTTTATCAAACCAGTTTTCTACATACATACTCAATTTTTCAGGGAAAGCTGAAAGTATATGTTTCCCTCTATCGAATAGTTTGATTTTTAAGTCAGGTCTGCTTTCATACAGCTCACTCGCTAGTTCAACTCCACTTAGGCCTGCACCAACAATGGAAACAGTAGCACCAGCAGGAAGATTATTAAGCTTTTGATAGGTTTTTCTTGCTTTATCGATGGTTTGGATGCTATCTGTGTATTCTTTCGCACCTGGAACATTGTGATATTTGTCCTCGCATCCAAGTCCAATTATTAAATCATCATACTTAACTGGTTCTACATCATTAATGTGAACAAGTTTTTCATTTAAATCGATGCCTGTAATCTCCCCATACTTTACGTGCAAACGTGGATGTTCTGGAAAAGTTACACGTACATGTGAGTCTGAAATAGTCCCTGCTGCTAGCGCGTAAAATTCCGTTTTTAAACTATGATAAGGCGCACGGTCAATTAAGGTAATCTGTATATCCTCGGGTAATTGACTTGGCAAAAGGCGGTGTAAAACCCGCATTCCACCATAACCTCCACCTAAAATGACAAGATTTTTCATGATGATTATCCCCTTTGTTACTCTCTTTAGTTAAAGCGTATTCATCCATTGTTAGTACAAAGTTTATAGCTAATTCGTTATCCTTTTCAAACACTAAAAGTATAGCGAAATTATGACAAAATAACAACCGATATTCTAAAAATTGACGAATCGAAAAAAAGAGAGTACGATAAATAGTTGTAGTGAGGTGAATACCAGTGAATCCTATCATTGAGTTTTGTGTTAGTAATTTGGCAAGTGGCTCACAGAAAGCTAAGGAAATTCTTGAACAGGATCCAAATCTTGATGTGATTGAATACGGATGCCTTAGCTATTGTGGACAATGCTTTGAGTCGCTATATGCTCTTGTAAATGGGGATGTAGTTACTGGTGAAACAGCTGATGAGCTTGTTGAAAATATCTATACCTATTTAGAAGAAAACCCAATGTTCTAATACAAAATATTATATATACGAGAAAGCAGTCTATTTTGACTGCTTTTCTTACATTTTGGGCAAAAAAAGAAAACCCTTCATTAAATGAATGAAGAGTTTCTAAAAAAAACGGGGGATAATCTTATTGTGCTCCAAATAATACCATTTTATACTAGAAGTAATAAAAAAAGTTAGCATTAGACAGATTATTTGTAACAAAACCCGATTACCATTATACTAATAGTAATAACCTATTTTAGTAAGCTTGAAAAAGAAGGAGGTTACAAACATGACAGATCGTGTGGTTACCATTTCTGAAGCGGCTGCTTTTCAAATTAAAGATATGATGAAACAGAATGAAGAAGAAGGATCATTCTTACGTGTTGCTGTAAAGGGTGGCGGTTGTAGTGGGCTTTCTTACGGAATGGGCTTTGAACAAGAAGTAAATGAAGATGATCGCCAGGATGAACAGCATGGTATTAAGATTATCATTAATAAAGAAGATGCTCCAATACTATCTGGTGTGAAAATAGACTTTAAACAATCCCTTATGGGTGGCGGATTTACGATCGATAATCCAAATGCAATTGCATCATGTGGGTGTGGTTCTTCCTTCCGTACAGCAAAAGTTACGGGTACACCTGAAAACTGTTAATTGTAAGTTGGGCTTCTAGTGTGGGCCCGACTTTTTTATCCTAAATATGGCAAGTTTTAGTCTAAAAAAATAACAAATTTCCAACAACCTCCAAAAAGGGTTGTTTTTTTATTTTTTTAATATTTAAAAAGGTCCTCAAACACTTGAAAAATCAATATAAAAGGCATAATATAGGATGTGGGTAATAAATAGTACAACTTATCGACAAATATCGGAATCTTTTTTGTCCAATAATGGTATCTTACGTGAAAGATATCACAAACTATTTAATCAATAAAATTAGAGCATACAGTTGAAAATAGAAATAAGTATTTTTGACTGCAAAAAAGAAAAGGTGGGCGTGATTACAGTGAGAAAGCCAAAAATCGTAGTTTTAGGTGCAGGATATGGTGGATTAACCACTATTGTTAATTTACAAAAGACTTTGGGTGTAAATGAAGCTGATATTACACTAGTTAATAAAAATGATTACCACTATGAGACCACTTGGTTACATGAAGCTTCTGCTGGTACTTTAGAGGCAGATCGTGTACGTTACCAAATTGAAGACGTAATTAGCGGACATAAGGTTAAGTTTGTAAAAGGCTCTGTAGCAAAGATTGATCGTGAAGGCAAACGTGTAATTCTTGAGGACGATTCACAGGTTGAATATGACTATTTAGTTGTAGCACTTGGTGGAGAATCCGAAACTTTTGGAATTAAAGGCCTAAAAGAATACGCATTTTCAATTTCAAATGTAAATACAGCTCGTCAAATTAAAGAACATATCGAATATCAATTCGCAACATATAACACGGAAGAAGAAAAAGACGATACTCGTCTAACAATCGTTGTTGGTGGAGCAGGATTTACGGGTATTGAGTTCTTAGGAGAACTTGTTAATAGAGTTCCTGAACTTTGCCGTGAATTCGATATTGACCAAAATAAAGTAAAGATTATTTGTGTGGAGGCTGCACCAACCGCATTACCTGGATTTGATGCTGAATTAGTTGAATATGCAGTGAACCACTTGGAGAAAAAAGGTGTGGAATTCAAAATCGGAACTGCGATTAAAGAAGGTACACCTGAAGGAATCATCGTTGGAAAAGACGACGTAACAGAAGAAATTAAAGCGAAAACTGTTGTATGGGCAGCGGGTATTCGTGGAAACAGCGTAATAGAAGCTTCTGGTTTTGAAGCAATGCGTGGTCGTGTGAAAGTTGAAAAAGACCTTCGTGCACCGGGTCATGAAGATGTTTTCTTTGTTGGAGATAGCTCACTTGTTATTAATGAAGAAATCAATCGTCCATACCCTCCAACTGCACAAATCGCAATGCAACAAGGTGCATTAGTTGCGAAAAACATTGCGGTACTAGTTCGTGGACAAGGAGAACTTGGTGAATTTACCTTTGATAACAAAGGAACTGTATGTTCACTTGGTGAGCATGATGGAATCGGTGTAGTATTTGGCAGAAAAATTTGGGGCTCAAAAGCAGCATTCATGAAGAAAGTAATTGATAACCGTGCTCTATTAATCGTAGGCGGACCATCACTTGTTCTTAAAAAAGGTAAATTAAAATTCATTTAACATAATAAAAAAGGAATGCTTTTATCTTAGCATTCCTTTTTTACATAATTGTCCGTTTTGCTAAGTGAAATCAATTGACTCATTAATCATACCTTTAGTAAACTAGGAAGGGATTTGTCCTTATTCGTCCAGCACAAGTGCCTAGCCCTCTAGGTCACAAGCCAATCTGTCATTTAGGTCAAACAGTGCGCCTTTTGCCAGTTCGTCTTGTGCTGTCGCGGCTGATCAAGGAACTTGCGCATTTGTAATGGAGGTGAGTTGCCATGTCACTCAGTTTTTTACCGATATTTTTAATTTCGATGTTATTATTTTTCGTTTTATTTTTTGGAATAGGATTCATTCTTAACATGCTATTACGTATGTCGTGGATTATGGCCATTATTTATCCAATAATTGCCTTGGCAATCATTCAAGAGGTATCCTTTCTAGATTATTTTACATCACCGGCTAGTGCATTTAGCTCTTTAGGAGAGAGTATTACGACATTAGCTCCGCTAGATATTGCGATTTTACTTAGTGGTCTTGCTGGTGCAATTTTATCAGGAGTAATCATAAAACTCCTACGAAAAAAAGGATACAGAATGTTTTAGGTAGTCACTTCTATTGAGAATTTCCAAGAGGAAACGTAAGGATTTAGTTATAAAATCTTTACGTTTATTTTTTTCTACAATTATCTTCCACTCATAAACGAATATTTTTTTGCCAAATTGGAAAGAAATAGAGTCGTGAGAGGAGTGGAAAAATGTGTTTCGTTTAAACACAATGATAAGAAGAAGTGCAATGACATTCCTATTTGCATTAGCACTAATTACTACGTTCCAATCTTTTTCCGGAGTGCAGACGAAAGACCTTACAAACTGGATAGGCAACCAATTTCAAGAGAAATCGCAATCAGTAGGAATTAAAAGTGTAGAATGGGTATCACAATTATTATTTATAAATAATGGAAATAAGGCGGTCTCGGCCACTGGCTTAGAAACCACATTACCAATTGAAGAAGCGATTGATTTTTCAAAATACCCAACACAAACAGTTGTCGCGACTGGATATACGGCAGGTGTTGAATCAACAGGTAAGGATGCGAAACACCCTTCCTATGGGATTACCTATTCAGGTGTTAAGGTGAAACGTGATTTGTATTCAACCATTGCTGCGGACTTAGATGTGTTTCCAATAGGAACAATTCTATTTATACCCGACTACGGGTATGGAGTAGTCGCTGACAAAGGCGGAGCTATCAAAGGAAATAAAATAGATTTGTACTATGATACAGTTGATGATGTCTATAAAAAATGGGGGAAGAAAACCCTTGATGTTTATATCATCAAGATGGGTGACGGAAGAATATCTGAAGAAGAAATTGCTGCAATGAATGAGGATAAGTCAATGCAAGTATTTCGACAACAAATTTTAGGTGAAAAAAGTTAAAGGCTAATCATAAAGATTAGCCCATTTTGTATTTTAAAGGATATGAAGTAATAAAGTTAACAAGACCCCAGTTAATCCACCAAAAAATACCTCAATCGGTTTGTGACCTAATAACTCCTTTAATTCTTTTCTTTTACTATCCTCATCAAGCTTAGGCCATAGTTTTGCATCATCTGCAAATTTCTGGAAATCCGCAACAAGCTGATTGAGAACGGTCGCCTGTTCACCAGCATGTCTACGAACGCCAGAAGCATCAAACATGACAATGACAGCAAATACTGTTGATATCGCGAAGAAAGGGGAATCTACGCCTTGTTCGAGGGCGATACCGGTTGTTAACGCAGTAACTGCTGCTGAATGGGAGCTGGGCATCCCACCAGTACTTGTAACTAACGACCAATCAACTTTTTTTGTTACAAAAAAATGTAGTGGGACTTTAACAAATTGTGCAAATCCTATTGCAGCAAGTGCAGCCCAAAGTGGAAAATTTGTAAAAAGCTCCATGTAAACTTCTTCCTCTCGTTAACATCCATTTTCTAACTTTGTTTTTGTTTAAAAAAATTTTGACATTTCATCTAATATAAAGTTACTTTTTATCATTATAAAAGAATTTGGTTGAGCCTGCAAAATGAATTTTAAACTGGTGGATTGATGATGAAATTTAGTGCCTCGAAGTTTATAATAAAAAGGTAAAATATAATGGAGGTGTAACAGTGTTTAACGTTAAAAATGAAGCAAAAGCAATAGAAGCAAATGAAGCATTACTAATCGGTATTTTCGCGAAAAACCAAAAGACAACAGGTCTTACAAAAGAATTAGATTTATTATTAGATGGACAGATTACAGAACTGTTAAAAGAAGGCGACATTCGTGTAGAACAAAATAAGGTTTCAAAGGTACATACTTTAGGGAAGACACCGATAAAAAGAGTTTATTTTTTAGGTCTAGGAAAAGAAGAAAAGCAAACCCTTGAATCTCTCAGAGAGGCGTTTGGAAAAGCTGTTAAAATAATCTCAGAAACAAAGGTTGAAAGCTTTGCCGTTAGCTTAGATTCCTTTGTATCTGAGGAATTAGATGCACTTGATGTTGCCCATGCGTTCGGAGAAGCCCTTGCATTGTCTACATATAAATTTGCAGATTACAAGCAAAAGTCAAATGAACCAGAAAAGAAAATTGAAGAAGTCGTTGTTTATTCTAGCAGCGATTCAGAAGAAATCAAGGCAAGTATAACTGTCGGATATGCGTATGGACAGGGAACAAACTCTGCCAGAACCCTAGTAAATCTTCCAGGTAATATGTTAACAGCTACAGATTTAGCAAATTATGCAGCAGAGCTCGGAAAGAAATATGGATTTGAAGTGGAAATACTAGAAAAAGAGGATATGGAAAGGCTCGGGATGGGCGCACTCTTAGCGGTTAATAAAGGTTCTGCAGAGCCTCCTAAAATGATCGTCCTTAAATATCAAGGTAAAGAGAACTGGGAAGATGTCATTGCACTAGTTGGAAAAGGAATTACCTTTGATACAGGTGGATACTCCATCAAGCCAAAGGACGGCATTGTTGGCATGAAATCAGATATGGGTGGAGCAGCAGCTGTTTTAGGAGCTATGGAGGTCATTGGGGAATTAAGACCTGAAAAAAATGTTGTTGCTGTCATCCCATCAACCGATAATATGATTAGCGGTGATGCATTCAAGCCAGATGATGTAGTAACCTCTATGAATGGTAAAACAATTGAAATCTTAAATACAGATGCAGAAGGTCGACTTGCATTAGCAGATGGCATCACCTATGCGAAATTTCATGGTGCCTCTTATTTAGTAGATGTTGCGACATTAACTGGAGGAGTGATTGTCGCTTTAGGTAATGATATTACGGGTGCAATGACAAACAACGAAGCCTTTTTTGAGGAGGTTTTAGAAGCATCCATTGAAGCTGGTGAACCTATTTGGCGTTTACCGATCACTGAAAATCATAAGAAGCGTGTTCGAAAAAGCCTGGTTGCCGATTTAAATAATTCACCTGGTCGCGATGGTCATGCAATTTTCGCTGGTACATTCATAGGTGAATTCGCAGAAGATACACCATGGGTACATCTAGATATCGCAGGAACAGCAACGACGACTTCAGCTCACAATCTTGGCCCAGCCGGTGCAACTGGGGTTATGGTCCGTACACTCGCAACCCTAGTTGAGCGTTTTGGAGAAACAGAAGAATAAATGACAGAGAAGTCTACCTAACGGGTAGGCTTCTTTTTAATAGGAATGCGTATCATCATATCGCTATATGATAACTGAAATGGCGTATTGCCCGATTTATGATATATCTCTATATCGCAGCCCGATATGTGGTGTATAGAAACCGTTTAATCGGTCTATCAGCATACCGCAATACGCTTGCTTACTTAATAGTGTATTGGTACCCGATATGTGGTATATCGCAATATATGAAACGATATATCGGCAAAATACTTAAATGTTAATGCTATAATCACAACCTGATTTATCGAAATATATCCCTATATCGCAACCCGATATATCGGAACATCCTTATATCACAAGCCGCTTTTATAAGTTTCGTCCTATGAAATCCCAATCAACAAAAAAGTGTTCCACCAGGATCATAACCAACTTCTCCTATAAAAAACCATTGACGATTTCTAATATCATATGGTATTTTAGTTTAGTATTTTAATTCTCTACCAATTTAGCAAACTAAAGTATTTGAAGAATAATAACCATACTAAAAGGAGTTTTCACCATGAATGCAGTTGTTATAGCAGTTCTTGTCATGCTAATTCTAAGCTTATTCCGTATAAATGTGGTTGTAGCTCTTGCTATAGGGGCAATTGTTGGGGGACTAACAGGTGGTCTCGATATTGCAACAACAGTATCTACATTCACAGAAGGCTTAGGTGGAAATGCTACAGTCGCATTAAGTTATGCACTACTTGGAAGTTTTGCAGTAGCTATTTCAAAAACAGGATTACCAGATGCGATGGTAGACCTTGCCATCAAACTTGTTGGGAAGCAAGGAGATAGCAAACGGAAAACCTATTCAAAGGTACTAATCATCTTAATTATTCTAGCAATTTCTATTTCATCACAAAACATAGTACCGGTTCATATTGCTTTTATTCCTATTTTAATACCACCTTTATTAAAGGTATTTAATGAACTCGAAATTGATCGTCGACTTATCGCTACCGTTATTACTTTTGGTTTAACAGCTCCATACATTGCGCTACCAGTTGGATTTGGAGAGATTTTCCACGGACTTCTGCAGCAATATATGCAAGAAAGTGGATTAGAAGTAGTAAAACGAGATATCCCAATTGCCATGTTGATTCCATCTGCAGGGATGGTAGTTGGTTTACTTATCGCAGTTCTATTTTCCTATCGTAAGCCAAAACAATATAAAACGATCGAAATTGCAAATGAGTCAGGTTCAGGAGTAAACACAACTTATACTAAAAAGAGCCTTAGCTTTGCTACACTTGCCGTGATTGTTACATTAGGTATACAGTTAACACTTTCGCAAGTATTTGATGTGGATGGCATGATTTTTGGAGCATTAGCCGGAATAGCTGTTCTTTATTTCAGTGGCTCGATGAAAGTAAGTCAAGCTGACGAAGTCATAACTAGTGGTATGAAAATGATGGCATTCATTGGATTTGTTATGATCACAGCTTCAGGGTTTGCATCTGTTATTAAAGAAACAGGGCATGTTGAGGCACTGGTTTCACAATCTGCGGATCTTATCGGTGGAAATTTATCACTTGCTGCTTTAATGATGTTAATTGTAGGTCTTTTGATTACCTTAGGAATTGGTTCATCATTTTCAACGATACCAATCATCGCAACGATTTTTGTTCCATTATGTATTGAAGTTGGATTTAGTCCAATGGCGACAATTGCTCTTGTAGGAACTGCGGCAGCTCTAGGAGACGCTGGATCACCCGCATCAGATAGTACGCTAGGTCCAACGGCTGGATTAAATGTCGATGGTCAGCATAATCATATTTGGGATACTTGTGTTCCAACATTTTTACACTATAATATTCCACTCATTATTTTCGGCTGGATTGCTGCAATTGTCTTATAAAAACTTACCCCCACGAATTTTCGTGGGGGTATTTCACTTAATTTCATAGATTTGTTGAAGACGGATTTACAGAGTTCCTAGAAACTGCTCGATAAATTCTTGGTGAAATAAGTGCGGCGAAAATGGTAAAAGCAAGGTCCTTTACAATAAACCAAGCCATAACAGCCCAAGCTGCTCCATAGCTCATTTTAACCTCTAACCAAAAATTGAAAGCAAAGTACATATAGTTCGTGCCAATGAAATAGTTCATAAACAAACCAACAAATGCAGCAATCACGAACGTTTTTAAGGTTGGATATCCCTTAGCATGCTCAACGATCTTTCCTGAGAAATAAGCTGTTGCAATGAACGAAAATATAAACCCACCCGTACCGCCAATGATTGGAGCAAGCCCTGCTTCGAACCCTGAAAAAACAGGTGCTCCAGCAATTCCAATTAACATATACACAGTCATAGAAATCGCGCCTAATCGACTTCCGAGAAGAAGCCCAGCCAATACGGCAAAAAAGGTTTGCATTGTTAAAGGTACACCCGCAACCTGTAAAAAAGGTACCATTGAGGTAATGTTTGCACCAATCGCCATAAGTGCTGCAAACATCCCAACATATGTAATTTCGATTGCTCGAATGCGTGGTTTTGATAGTGTTGTCATTATGTGTTAACCTCCGTGTATTTTAGTTAACAAAATCGTAAAACAAGATTCATTATATGTCAACAAAAAAAAACAGAAGTTAACAAATGAAAGTGAAGTCATATGATTAAGATGACGTTGATAAAATAGATGTAGATAATCTTAAAGAATGACAAGTAATCATCTCTAATTGTTATATTTAAAAAATTTTTTTGCCGTTCAAAGTAATAAAAAAGTGTCAAAAGGGATGTCTTTTAAATATAATGCCCATATCCGAAAATGTTGGGAGCGGTCGGAAATGAGTATTGGAATTGTATTAATGGGCCTTTTTGTCGGTTTTTTGGTCGGACTAACAGGTGTTGGTGGAGCGGCATTATTAACCCCATTCTTGATCTTAATTGGTATTAATCCACTAATTGCAGTTGGAACAGACTTTGTTTATAACTCAATTACGAAATTTTTTGGATCTGTACAGCATTTTCGGCAGAAAACAATTAATTTTAAGCTTGTAAAATATTTGGCTATAGGAAGTGTTCCTAGTGCAATTCTAGCGGTGACTACTTTACATTTTGTTGGAGGAGATAAACTCCTGCAAGGGGAAATCGTAAAGCATGCACTTGGATATGTTCTTATGATGGTTGCCGTTGCGACCGTAATAAAAACCTTGTTCAGTTCTCGTTTTAAAAGCAGGTCCTATAGTATAAAACCTATTGAGGATAAAGCAAAAGCAACCATTCTTTTAGGTGCCATCCTTGGTTTTATAGTAGGGTTAACCTCAGTTGGTTCCGGGTCGTTATTTGCCCTGGCCATGTTGTTATTTTATCAGTTGCGTGCTTCGGAGTTAGTTGGAACGGATATCGCACATGCGTTTATATTAGTCACGGTAAGTGGTTTTTTTCACTTAGGTTTTGGAAATGTTGACCTGCTATTAGTTGCAAATTTACTTTGCGGTTCGATTCCAGGTGTAATCATTGGGAGTACCCTGTCTGCAAAGGTTCCTATGAAACCATTGCAAACGGTAATAGGAGTCATCATTTTTATAAGTGGTTTGAAGTTAATTTATTAGTCCAAAAAAGGTGAAAATATTGCTTACTATACTGCCTTAGTGTAAAATTACACTAAGGCTTTTGTGTTTGTTATAATAAGTAGCAGTACTTTTGAAATAGGTGATTAACATGGATAAAGAACAATTAACGAAATTGCTTTCTGAAAAAATGAAGCTTATAAGGATTGAAAAAGGATATACACAAGATAAAATGGCAGAAATCTTGGGGATCTCAAAAAAGACGTTGGTGCAAATTGAAAAAGGAAGAATTCAAGCAGGTTGGACTTGTGTTGTCGCTGTTTGCGCATTATTTCGGGATAGTGAAATTATTCAAACGACGTTAGGAGGAGATCCAGTTGATGTCATTGAAATCGTTGGTCGCAACGGGATTGACCGGGCTAAGGAACGTACCCTAGGCGGAAAGCTTTGGTGGAAAGATCTTCAGAGGGAGGGGAAGTTTCGTCTCCAACAAAATGTAATTAGCCAGCATTATCGTATTTTGGATGAAGCTAATTTTCGATGGTATTCTTCGTTTGACAAAGAGGAAGCTTACATTAGACTAACAGAATTTTCAATTGAATCCAATTAAAACGGGGCAAATTACTTAGCCCCATTTTTCTTTTTCTTTGCGGATTTACTCTTTGAATACGTAGATGAAGTTAAGTTGTTGTTTACCGCTGCTTCTTCGTTAAGACGTTCTTTATTAGCCATTTAACTTCCTCCATGTCATTCATTAGTGGTCGATGGAAAAATCGTCGAAGCGTTCATTTAAGTATTCATTTTCGCCTGTTGCGAAATTTATATTTCGAAGATCAAGCTCTGGATCAAGCTGATTAACAAGCTGTTCTTCCTTGCTTCGTTTTAGTCTAAACATGTCTCTATCTCTATCATTCATTGTTTTTTTACCTCCTCGTATTTTATCATGTCCTAAACCGAATAACTTTCATTCTTTAAATAAAAAAGAACGATAGGCAATTTTTTACCATCGTTCCACAGCAGGGTATTCATACTAACGCCATCTTAATGCAATTGTTAACTCACTGGCTTTAGTGCCGCCTACACTAGCTTCTAATTTAAGATTTAAACTATCTGGATTATAGGTCGCCTTAACATCTGACTTAATTCCTGTCGATTTTAACAGGCGAACTACTTCCTTACTATTTGATGCCTGTGCAGCAGCCATTACTTGTTTCGCAAACTCCTTTGAGCCAGCTAATTTAGCCAGCATTTTGCTTGCATCCAACATTAGAATTCTCATTTCTTGTGCGGATTCCTTAAATAAACTCGGGTCTACCTCGGGTAATTTTCGATAATATGGGGATGGATAATTCGTCTTTGGGTCAGGAAACACGGAATGGTGTGTGATGTTTGAATTATAACCTGGATATAAAACCGTCCTTGGTGGCCCTTGATGCCCATAGTTAAACGGATAATAGTACAATTCTAGACCTCCCTTATCAAAATTCCCTTACAATATATGTTAATTTTTTGATAAGGTGCTTTTTACCTATGTTCTTCTGTTACTTCCGTTCAATGCCCAACATCTTTAACACCAGCCTTTCCCACATGGTCCAAGGAAGAACATTCTTAAGAAATATAGAGGTTCTTACTCCTTTTCCTACAGGGTAGCGAAGTTTGGACAAAGATTCCTTTTGGGCTAGCTTTACAATGAATTGCGCAACCACATGCGGGTCTCCGTATGATGCTTGGCCTTTTTCAAGTCTTGCTTCGATTTTTTTCATCATATATTGATATGGAGACGTGAGTTGCATTGATTGTTCCGCAATCTTTGTTCCACTGCTCCAAATATTGGTTTCGAATGAACCAGGTTCAATTAGGGCAACGTCTATACCAAAGGGTCTTACTTCTAGTTGTAATGACTCACACCAGCCTTCTAAGGCGAATTTAGAGGCAACATAAGGAGATAGACCTGGAAATCCGATTTGTCCACTGATACTACTAAGATTGATGATTTTTCCCGATCCTTGATTTCTCATAAATGGAAGAATAAGTTTTGTAACCTCGATTAGACCAAAAAAGTTTGTTTCAAATTGAGCTTTGTATTCATTCAGTGAAATTTCCTCGACAAACCCACCTGTTGCAAATCCCGCATTGTTCAAGAGGATATCAATTCCCTTTAGCTTATTTAAAGTTCGCTTAAAATTATGTAAGGACGTAGCATCCGTCACATCTAACTGACAAAAAAGAAGATTTTCTTCTAGAGTAGAATCATTTAATTTATGTAGTACGTTTTTTTTCTTTTCTAAATCTCTCATTGTTGCTACAACAAAGTATCCTTTTTTTAGAAATTCGATTGAAGTTAAGAGTCCGAATCCACCTGAAGCACCGGTTATGATCACAATGGGTTTTTTCACATTTTTCTCTCCTTAAACCATTTAAAAAGGTTTCTAATATTATCCATTTAATCTTATAATAGAAAGAAGTAAGTATCTACAATTTAGTAACTTCAACCTGATAAGGCAGGGATAAGATGGATATAAATGAAATCGTGTCAATTATTCAGGAACACGGATATATAGGACTTTATTTATGGTTGTGGGTGGGGGCCTTTATCATTCCAATCCCTAATGAGGTCATTGTTTCAACAATTGGATTTTTTGCTTCAGAGGATGTTTTTGTACCTTGGAGGATCTTTTTAGTTACATATGCTGGCATTCTCACAGCTGTCACTACCAGTTATATCTTTGGTCGCTTTGCAGGACATGCGATGGTTGTCCTCTTAAATAAACAAAACAAAATGAGAAAAAAAATTGCACGTGGATTATCTCTTATTGAAAAATACAATACGTTTGCGTTGGCTTTTTGTTACTTCGTACCAGGCTTTCGTATTCTATTTCCGTTCTTATTCGGTTTTAGTAAATTATCCTTTTTAAAATTTGCAACTACGCTTTACACAGCTATATTTTTATGGGTGTCCATCATTTTTTCAGTAGGGTATTTTGCAGGTGAAGAGTTCATAGAGGGTTTTATTAAATATTATGATATTGTTATTGGAATAGGTGTTGCAGCATTTGCAATAATTGTGTTGGTTAAGTTAAATAAGACGAGAAAACAACGTAAGCTTTCACATTGAGAGGATGTCCTAAAAAATGAAAAAGCTGTCTTTATTACTAGTATTTTTAATAATAGCAGGTTGTTCACAGAAACAACCCCTTGATGAACCTATAAAGGAAACTGTTTCAAACCCGACTATTATTGCGACAAACCTTACCATTCCATGGATGATAACCATAACAGACGGTACCTTCCTCATACCTGAACGTGTAGGGAGGTTGTCGGAAATTGAAGAAGATACAGGTAAAATAACTTCACAACGGCTAAACCTTCTTAAAGAAATTGTACACCAAGGGGAAGGAGGTTTTCTTGGGTTTACGCTTGCACCTGATTATGAGAATTCTAAACAGGCATATTTGTATCATACATATATGGAGGACGGGGAAATATTAAATCGCGTAATCCTTGTCGAAAGAAGCGATACAACCTGGGAAGAGAAAAGCATTTTACTTGAAGGAATTCCCGGAGGAAGAATCCATAATGGGGGACGAATTAAAATTGGCCCAGATCAAAAATTGTATGTTACTGCAGGTGATGCAGGAGTTCCGGAAAACTCCCAAGACATAACAAGTCTTGCAGGCAAAATCCTCCGAATAAACCTTGATGGTTCTATCCCGACAGACAACCCTATTCCTAACTCTTATGTCTATTCGTATGGTCACCGGAACCCACAAGGGCTTGCATGGGATGAAGAAGGAACATTATACAGTACAGAACATGGACAAAGTGCACATGATGAGATTAATCTGATTGAACCGGGGAAGAACTACGGATGGCCTGTTATTGAAGGGGATGAGACAGAGGTTGGTATGATTTCACCAATTTATCATACGGGCGAGGAAACATGGGCACCTTCTGGAATTGATTATGCAAATGGCAAGCTGTATATTGCCACGTTACGCGGATTAAAAGTGAGAAGCTACGATGTTGCATCCGGTAAAATTGAAACGTTCCTTGATATCAATAGCAGAATGAGGGATGTATACATAGTAGATAATATCCTTTATACCATTACAAATAACACGGACGGACGTGGGAATCCAAAAGAAGATGATGACAAACTTCTTTCGATCCCATTATCAGGAATTCGTAAATAAACAGAAATGAGGAGAAGAAGAGTGACAGAAAATTCGTTAATTGAAGCTTTGGGGATTACACTTGAAGAGGTGACACCTGACCGAGTGACGGCGACTATGCCTGTTGATGAACGGACGCGTCAGCCTTTTGGTGTTTTACATGGTGGGGCATCTGTGGCGTTAGCGGAAACGGTTGCAAGTGTAGGCACATACAATTTAGTAGATAAAGAAACACAAGGTTGTGCAGGTTTAGAAATTAATGCGAACCATATTCGTGCAAAAAGGGATGGTATCGTAAGAGCAATCGGTACATCCCTCCATAAAGGAAAAACAACAATGGTTTGGGATGTGAAAATAGTGGACGAAGAAGATAACCTAATCTGTGTATCACGCTGCACCACAGCGATTATCAATTTGAAAAAATGAACTTTTTAGGTTAGGGACATTTCGGTGATAAAGCGGGAATCTGAAGATAACGCGATTCCCAGTTGAAATAACGCAATTACGAAGGAATAGAGGGCAAAAAAAAATAGCATGCATTTACCGAAAACAGCACATAATCTCAAACCTAGCAGTCAGAAAAAGCGAGGACTTTACAAGTCCTCGCTTTCCTTTATGGACTAATTCTTTCTTTTGAATGATGTACCTTGTCTTTTAAATCATCCTGAGAGCTTTTTTCCCAAAGTGGAACCTTTGTATTATAGGCAGCACGGCTAATTAAATGTCCGGCAACTGGTGATGTCAGAAAGAGAAAGACGAATCCCAGAATCAACCTCGCATTCATATAGCCTTCGATGAGCGAGAAGTATAGAAACGTTCCAAGTAATATTGAAAGAACCCCTAATGTCCCACTTTTAGATACTGCATGGTTTCTTGTGTACACATCTGGTAAACGAAGTATTCCTATCGCACTTAACACGCTTAAAAGCGCTCCGAACAAAATAATGACTGCAAATAATATCTTAAGCGTCTCGGTCATGTTCAATTACGACTCCTTTCTCAAGGAACTTCGAAAAGGCTACCGTGCCAACAAAGGCTACAATCGCAATCAGTAAGATGACCTCAAGGAATGAATTTGAGCGTAGAATGACGGATATAATCGCCGTAATTCCCACTAAATTGACTCCAATTGCATCGAGTGCAATGACCTTGTCAGAAATCGAAGGTCCCTTAATGACACGGTATAAATAAGCAATCGTTGAAACCGATAAGCAGACAAGTGCAATATTAAGTATAATCTCAAACATTATCGGCTCACCTCCATAATTGCTTTTTCAAATGTGCTTTTAATTGAATCTATTGCCTCATCCACATCTTGTAAATCCATGGCGTGAACATAGATTAATTTTTTATCATCTGAAATATCCATTACCAAAGTACCGGGAGTAAGTGTAATTAAATTTGAGAGTACCATGATTTCCCAGTCTTTTTCGACTTCGATAGGTAATGCAAAAATCCCAGGTTTGATATCAAGCTTTGGCTTTACAACTACCTTCATAATGGCATAATTTGATAGAATTAATTCTCTAAAGAAAATTAAGATTAGTTTAATCACTGCCCACACATTATTGAGATAAAATCGGTGTGCGAAGGACCGACGTAAGACAAAAATTAGAAAAAGACCAATCAAATATCCGCCAAAAAAGGCCCCAAAGTCATATGAATTCGAGATAAACATCCACGACACGGCAATAAATATATTTAAAACTAATTGCAACAACATAATATCTACTCCTTTAAGACAGCTTGGACATAGATGGATGGGTCCGTTAAATCTTGAGCTGCTTGCGAGATATACGGATAGAACCATTCAGCACCAAATCCAAGTGCAATTGAGAGTGAAAGTAGAAGAGTGATCGGAAATAGCAGTCCTTTTGTTGTTCCTTTTTCTTCTTCTTTCCTAAGCTTTGCTTCGCCCCAGAAACCGTTAATAAAGATTTTCATTACCGAATAGAGGACTAGAAGACTTGAAATTAAAATTGCCGCAACCAGTGCATAATGCTCAGCAGCAAGGCTACCTTTAACAATTAGAAGTTTGCCGATAAAACCACTAAATGGAGGAATACCTGCAAGTGAAATGGTTGCAATGAAGAACATCCAGCCTAAATATGGATGATGGTTAATTAAACCGCCCATTTTCTTCAAATTGCTTGTTCCAGTAATGACAATCATCGCCCCAACTAATAGGAAGAGGGCCGCTTTGATAATCATGTCATGAATTAAATAATAAATCGAGCCAGTAAGTGATGTCGGTGTTAAGGTTGCAACACCTACTAAAATCACACCTACTGCGGTTAAAATATTGTAAATAATAATTTGTTTAACATCCCAGTATGCAACAGCTCCAATTACTCCTACTAGAATTGTAAAACCTGCAAGGATGCCGATTAAGGTATGAGTAAAACCCGTATCGTGATAAAAAATAATTGTAAACGTACGAATGATTGAATATACCCCAACCTTTGTTAATAAGGCTCCAAATAGAGCGGTAATCGGTGTTGGTGGAGCATTATAAGATCCAGGCAACCAGAAAAATAGCGGGAAGATTGCACCTTTTAATCCGAACACGACTAAAAATAGGATTGAGATAACAGTCACAATACCTGGCTGTCCAAGTTGACTAATTTTTGTTGATAAATCTGCCATATTAACTGTTCCAGTTACTGCGTATAAATAGGCAACTGCAATAACAAAAAGGGCAGATGAAATCACGTTTACCAAGATGTATTTAATGGATTCTCGTAATTGTGGCTTTGTCCCACCATGAACAATTAGGACATAAGAAGCCATTAGCATGACCTCGAAAAAGACGAAGAGGTTGAAAAGATCTCCTGTTAAGAATGCACCTAGTACCCCAACCATTAGGAATTGTACTGCCGCATAGTAGAAGAACGCTTCTCTTTCTTTCCCGATATTCTTGAATGAATAAATTGTACATGCTAAGACTACAATACTGCCTGTTGTAACTAGTAATGAAGCAAGCATATCGGCTACTAGTACAATTCCAAAAGGAGCGTCCCAGTCACCGAGGTTAAGAGTTTGAATCCCATTATGATAGACCTGATTAACAAGGCTTAGTGACACAATAACAGTTAGTACAGTTGAGATTAAGCTGATAACTCTTGATGTTTTTGTATATTTATTTACAAAGATAAGTATGATTCCCGTCATGAGAGGAATCAATATTGGAAGGATTACAAAATTATTCATCGCTATCATTTCCCCTTAATTTATCCATGTTATCCGTTCCAAGCTCTTGATAGGAGCGATACGCGAGTACTAGAATAAACGATGTTACTCCAAAGCTAATTACGATCGCTGTTAAGATAAGGGCTTGTGGAAGTGGATCAACATATGCCTTCGTACCTTCTACTAAAATAGGAGCAGCTCCATGCTTTAACCCACCCATTGTTAAAATCAATAAATGGGCTCCATGACTTAGCAAACCTGTCCCAATAATGACACGAATAAGACTTTTTGAAAGCATCAAATATGTCGCTGCCGTAAATAAAATACCGATAACAATAGCCATTAAAATCTCCATTAATCATTCATCCTCCCCGATTGTTTGGATAATGGTCATGGTTACTCCTACAACAACTAAATAAACACCGGTATCGAATAATACAGCAGTGGCAAGTTCTGTTTTCCCGAAAATTGGTAAATTAAAGTAACCAAATGTATGGGATAAGAAGGGAACATCGAAAAAGAATGAACCCATTGCAGTTAAAGTTGCAATTAATAACCCAAGAGCCGCAACCTTTTTAAAGTCAAAAGGCAAGGCTTTTTTTACTGTTTTCATATCGAATGCTAATAGGAGAAGGACGATTGCTGCAGCAGAAATCAGTCCACCGATAAATCCTCCTCCTGGAGTATTATGACCTGCAAAAAAGAGATTCAAGGAATAGGCAAGAATAATGAAAACAGTTATTTTTGTAGCTGTTTGTAGGATTAAATCATTTGTTTTCATCCTTCTTTCCTCCTTGTTAAACGTAATTTGATCATTGTAAATATACCTAGTGCAGCAATACCAAGCACGGTAATTTCAAACAATGTATCAAAGCCACGGAAGTCTACTAATATGACGTTAACTATATTTGTACCTCCGCCTTTTTTATAACTATTTTCTACAAAATAACTTGAGATGGAATCAATCAATCTTGTGCTATTTGCGGAAATTGCAAGCAAAGTGACAATGGTTCCAACCCCTAATGAAATAATTAGGTTTGTAAGACGAAAACGCATTGGTTTTTCTTTTTTGTGTAGCTTTGGTAAGTGATAGAAACACAAAAGGAATAATGAGACTGACACTGTTTCAATTACGAGTTGAGTCAATGCTAAATCAGGTGCTCGGAATAGCACAAAGAATAACGAAACTGAATACCCCACTGCACCAAGTGCGATAATTGCCGTAAGCCTTGATTTTGCGAAAACAGTTGTCGCAACGCCACCTACCAGAACAAATGCTAGCACAGCTTCAAAAAGTCGAACTGGCGCAACATGTGTTAAATCAAAAGCAAATGCATTTTTAATAATAAGCGCACTTCCAATTGCTAAGATAAAGAACGCAAACATAATCACTAAATAGTCACGAATAACTCCAGTCATATAGAAGCGATTTATCTTTGATGCAGACCTCTCCATTCCAATAATCCCATTGTCATAAAGATTGTTTAAAGTTAAACGCTTGGAAAAGACATTATAAATGCCTGTCCATTTTGCAAGCGAGAGAAACATAAGAGTTCCTAATACAACAACTCCAATTGACATAAAGAGCGGTGCATTCCATCCGTGGAAATATTCAAAATGAACATGATAGGTTGAATCGCCAACAAGTAAGCTTGGAACGATGGATGTCACAGCTGGTTCAATTAAACTTGGAGCCAGAATGTTTGAAAATAAACCGAAAATGATAACAAGTGAAGCTAGGATAATTGGTGAAATTAACATCCCAATTGGTGCTTCATGTGGTTTTTTATCTAGCTTTTCAAACTGAGCCTTTCCAGTAAAGGTTTTAAAGACAAGGATCATACTGTAAATGAACGTGAAAACACTGGCAACCCAACCAATGATAGGGAAAAGAATACCTAATGTTTCCATATTGAAACTATCAAGTGTTGTTGCATTTACAATTGCTGTAAAGAATGCTTCTTTACTTAAGAAACCATTAAATGGTGGTAGACCTGCCATTGAAAATGCACCAATTACAGCCAATGTGAATGTAATTGGCATTACGGTCATTAATCCACCAAGTTTGCGAATATCACGAGTACCGGTTTCATGGTCGACAATACCTACAACCATGAACAAACTTCCTTTGAATGTCGCGTGGTTTATTAAGTGGAAAATAGCGGCTACTATTGCAGCCAAATAAATATTGGTATCAAGATGATCATAATGAAGAGCAGCTGAACCAATTCCTAGTAGGGACATAATCATCCCCAGTTGACTTACTGTTGAAAATGCAAGAATACCTTTTAAATCTGTTTGTTTAACCGCACTAAAGGAGCCCCAGAACAAGGTAATGATTCCGAAGGTTGATATAATCCAAAACCATTCACTTGATCCAGCAAAAATAGGACTTAAGCGCGCAACTAAATATATACCTGCTTTTACCATTGTCGCTGAGTGTAGATACGCACTAACAGGAGTTGGTGCTTCCATTGCATCCGGTAACCAAATATGGAATGGAAATTGAGCTGATTTTGTAAAAGCACCTAGTAATATTAATAGCATCGCCGGAATGAATAGTGGATTTGATGGTAATGTGTCCACTTGAGCAATCATTTCACGAATACTGAATGTATTCGTCATGAGTGATAGTAAAACAAATCCAGCTAGCATGGATAAACCACCGAACACGGTGATTAACATCGATTTTTGTGCACCATACCTAGACTTTTCCCGATTATGCCAGTATCCAATTAGTAAAAAAGAAGATAGGCTTGTTAACTCCCAAAACGTATAAAGCATAATCACATTATCTGAGAGGACAACCCCAAGCATAGCTCCCATAAAACAGAGCAGGTACACATAAAAGTTATGTAGGGATTCTTTTTCCTTTGATAAGTAGTAGATAGAGTAGAGGACAACTAATGCACCAATACCTGTAATCAGTAAGGCAAACAAGAGTCCTAAACCATCAATGTACGCAGTGAAATTTACACCAATGGAAGGTATCCACTCCGCAGTACGAATGATCGGATTTCCATTCATCGTATCCTTCATAAATGGAAAGAAATAAGAAAATAGTAGTACAGGTAGAATTAGTACAAACCAACCTGTATGAATCCCTCGCAAATATTTGCGTAAAAAAGGAATAAAGATAGCCAATATAAATGGAGATAATATGGCCAAATGTAAAAGTGACAAAACAGTACCCCCTTAACCTATTCTTTTTTAGAGTATATAACAATTAGTGAGAACTTGCATGCCTTGCAATTCCTAGTGTTACCAAGAATTTCAGTTGTTATTAAATATGTAGGAACACGTATTTTTTGACTGAAAAAAGTTTTTAAAATGATAGTAAAAATAGTGCTTATAGTTCTTTTTTAGAAAATATTATTGTTTCAAGTTAACTTGAGAAAGCTTGTATGCTATCAAACTTATGTCCTATATTTAGATTCTAGCATTTAGATAGAATTTTGTGATATGTTAGTAGTGTAATAAAGTACAGTGTGAAAGGAGGAGGTTAAGGTTTTGCCTTAACTATATAATTTTATGAATATCTGGGATTCTATTGTTACTTCCGTTCAGGAAGCTAGTGGTTTTTATTTTTTATTTGAATTGGCAATCATCGTTTTTGCAGTAAAATTGGTAGGGCATCTCAGTACCAAAATCGGACAACCTTCTGTTTTTGGAAAACTATTAGTCGGAATTATACTAGGTCCTTCCTTATTAGGAATCATCCACCCGAATGAATTAATTAGTGAATTGGCTGAGGTTGGGGTAATTCTATTAATGTTTTTAGCGGGGCTTGAGACAGACCTGAAAGAATTTAAGAAAAATGCATTTGCATCTACATCCGTAGCTATCGGAGGGGTCATTTTACCATTCTTAGGTGGAATGGGATTATCGATTGCTTTTGGATTTGATACAACCGTAGCTATCTATATGGGTGTCTTATTGGTTGCGACGAGTGTAAGTATTTCTGTTCAGACATTACGGGAATTAGGTAAGTTAAAATCAAGAGAAGGGGTTACCATCTTAGGTGCAGCTGTCCTTGATGATGTTTTAGGTATTATTATCTTATCAGCCGTTTTAGGATTAATGGCCGGTGGTGCAGCAGGTGCAGGCGGAATCAGTTCTATTTTAATATTACTTGTTAAAATCGCCCTCTTCTTTGTCCTAGCAATTGCAATCGGTTATTTTGTATTACCAAAATTATTAAAAGTTTTCCAACGCTTTAACGTTTCACAAACTGTGCTATCATTTGCTGTAATTGTTGCGTTGTTATTCGCATATATGGGAGAGGTCTTTGGAGTTGCAGGAATCGTTGGTTCCTATGTTTGTGGTCTAATGCTTAGCTTAACACCGCAAAGTGAGGAAATGACACATAAAGTGGAAACCTTCAGTTATCCATTTTTTGTACCACTTTTCTTTGTGAACATTGGACTGGTTGCAAACTTTAGAGAAGTTAACCCAGAAATCCTCTGGTTTAGCATTCTATTAGCTCTTGTTGCAATCGTAGGTAAAGTTCTAGGTGGTGCATTAGGGGCTAAAGTCGCTAAGTTTAGTACATCAAGCTCATTCGGTATTGGGGCAGGAATGGTTGCCCGTGGTGAAGTGGGATTAATCATTGCGATGATTGGTATTGAAAGAGGCATCATTTCAAATGATCTCTTCAGTTCAGCGATTATTGTCGTAATCGCGACAACACTGGTAACGCCTCCACTTATCAAGCTCTTGATGAAAACAGAAACGGATGGAAACCAAATTGAAACCAAAAAAAGTGTAGGCTTCTAACAATTAAATGTTAATGAAAGAGGGACATGGGTTTAACCCATGTCTCATTTTTTTTAAAAAGTTTGTATAAAACCTCTTTTTATAATAAATGCTAGTAGCAAGAGGTGAGTTTTGTGAATGTAAAAAAAGGAATTGTGGCAATTGCGATTTTTGCCTTCTTGTTTACTATAGCGTGGGTGATTCACGACCAAACGAAGAGAGAATATATCGTAGAAGAACAAATCGATAGCCAGCAGCAATTTCAAATACAAACAGTTGATTCTACACAAACTGAGGAAACCACGGTCTATCCAAAGTTCAAACCCCGTGAATACATTCGGATTGAACATCGAAAATAAAAAAAGGATGGGACAAAAAGCATCTCATCCTAAAACGTACTGTTATTTCTTACCATTGGAACCGGAATAGCCTTATTATGGAACATCATAATTAAGATAGGACATCCAAGAAGAGCCAAGAGAATAAATAAACTAAATAATAAATTCGAGGTTAATGAAATACCAGCTTCATAACCAGCATTCATATAATCATCGTATAGTGCAGCGATTTCTTGATCATCAGGGAAATTTGAAAGCATTAGGAATTCTTGGTTTTCTGTATCATAATAAAAGAATTCATGTTTTTGAATATAAAAAATGCTATCGCGTTTTAATTTATATGCTACGTGCCCTACGACAACATTTGCTTTATACGTATCAATTTCTTCTTCATTTTTCTCTGTGCTTGGATCATCCGCGGTGATGACTTTTGTAATTTCTGCTTCCTTTGTAATGGTATTAATCACATCAGCAGAACCTTCCGCATAATAATTTATTTCCTTCAATTTCTCATTAACCGCTTTTGTGAAATCTGATTCACCAGAAGCACCTGCCGTACTTAAGAAGGTGAAAAAAGCAAAACAACAGATAAGTATTAAAAATAATAACCCTTTTTTCATCTAACCCCTCTTTTCTCAGAATAGTAGTCCTTACTCTATATGTATTTACAAAAAAGAGATTTACCACTAAAATCGAAAAGAACAACACAGTGAAGTATTGATATGAGGAATTGAAAATGAAGAATACATATTTTACGAGTTACTTTCCGCTTATTTCTATTATCCTTTTTAGTGTCTCTTTTGCGATTTTGACGGAATTGAATACATTAGAGCTACTTAAGCAAATTGGTATTTACCGTGGCATGCAGGACTTTTTCTCCCCAACCTGGATTAATTTTGCGATTTTTTTTGTGTTTTTCCTGATTTATTTCATGATATTTGCCGCTTTAAAATTAATCTCGAATACATTGCTTGAACTTTCTCTTTTGTTTTTCACGAGGGACAGTAATGGAGAGAGTTTACCAAAAATCCGAGTAGGTTCCTTCTTCTATCTTTTTGGAGGTACGGTTTCACTTGCTTTTGTCCAGTCCTTTTATGGCATCGTCATTGTCCTGTTACTTGCAACTCTTGGATATTTTATTTTTTTCGTCTATAAAATTCAGGACACCTTAACTTTCGGTGGATTAATTGGATTAGTCTTTTTTCATACACTAAGCTGGTTCACGTTTTTTATGACGGTAACCTATGTATGTATACGGTTATACAACAGTATTATCGCTAGCTTACCAATCTAAAAAAGCGAGCCAATTATTGGCTCGCCTTCATAATATCCTTCCATATATAAATTTGCGGTTTGCTTGATTCCATATAGTAAATGCTTTTGTTTTGATCATGCCCAACCCATACACCAGCTGTGTATTTTTCGGTTAATCCGACAAACCATAGATCTTTTACATCATTTGTGGTTCCTGTTTTCCCACCAATATAATCACTTGAAAAATTCGCTTCTTTAGCTGTTCCAGATTTTACTACGTCCTCAAGTAATGACTTTACCTTTTGATTAGCTGAAGGACTCCAAACCGGTGAAGGTTGTTCCTTCCATTCATATAGGATCTTTCCTTGTAAATCAGTTACCCTCGTAATTCCACGAGCTTGAATAAATTCACCATTATTTGCAAATGTTGCAAATGCATTTGTCATTTCTAAAGGGGACATTCCGTATGTAAAACCGCCAATGGCCGCGGGTAAATGGTGGTCTTCTTTTACCACCTTTGAAAAGTTAAGTTTATCTAAATACTTGAAACCATTCTCAACCCCAACCTTTTCAAACAGTCGAACGGCAGGGGTATTATAGGAATACTTGAAAGCCGTTTGTAAACTAACATTTCCATACTGGCCACCGCCATAATTTCGCGGGCAATATCCGTTCTTGCAATAATTGTTTGCATTAATAGTCTGTGAGATAGAGGAACCGGTTTGATCAAGATAAGGTGCATAAACAAGCAATGGTTTAATCGCTGAGCCAGGTTGACGGAATGCTTGGTATGCACGGTGAAAGGAAAACTTTTCGTAATTTTTCCCCCCAACAATCGCGACAAGTTGATTCCTGCTATGTTCGATAACTGCAGCAGCACCTTGAACGTTTGCGTTTGGTAAATATCGTTTTACGGAATGGATAGCGGCTTCCTGTATTGTAGGATTCAATGCTGTTTCGATGATGATCCCAGATTTAAGAATTTCTGCTACCTTAGTATCTAATTCTTTCTGCAGTTTTTCTTTTTCAGTAATTGAAGATATTGAATTTATTTTTTGATTAAATCCTTCTTTTTCAGCAATTAATTCCTCAAATTCTTGATAAATATAGGTTGTATAATCAGGATACCGGTCGATCATGTTCTCCTTTTTTGTAAGTTCGATTGGTTCATGTATGGCTTTTTCATATTCCTCTTTTGTGATTTTGCCTGCATCGACTAAGTTAAGTAAAATTCGCTCTTGTCTTTCTTTTGTATTTGAAAAATGCGTAACTGGATTATAAAGTGAGGGATTATTTGGTATGGCACATAAAAAGGCAATTTTCGCAAGTGAAACATCTTTGATGGATTGATTAAAATAAAGCTGAGAAGCAGTTTCAATCCCATATGCCCCATTTTGAAAATATATTGCATTTATGTACAATGTTATTATTTCTTCTTTAGAAAGGTTCCGCTCAAGTTGGTACGAATACAAAAGCTCACTTAACTTTCGGTTATAGGTTTTTTCGTTGGTTAAATAGAGATTTCTTGCTAGCTGCTGCGTAAGTGTACTTCCACCTTGGTCAATAGAATCATTTTGTAAGTTAACAAGAGCAGCCCTGCTTATTCCGGATATATCAAAGCCTAAATGCTCATAAAAATGCTGATCTTCAATAGTAATAAACAATTCCTTCACAATTTGCGGAATCTCGTCCTTAGTGAGAGTGAGCCGATTCTCACTATGGTGAATCTCTGAAATAACATTTCCTGTTCGATCAGTTATGTAACTTGTTTGCGGTAATACTACTTCATTAATTGGGATTTTTTCATCCAGCACAGCTGGAAAACTTTTTGCAACTTTTAATTCTCCAGTCAATTGAAATAGCACAAACAAAAACAATAGAAAAAGAAAAAAAGTGATAATGTATCCTGTTTGTCTTCTCATAAACTAACACTCTCTCAAAAAGTTATACTTTTATTATATATAATCAAATGCGCCTTGGCGTATTTGCGCCCGATTTTTTTCGAGCCGCTAGAAAAATTCCCTTAGAAAAATTGTTGCATCCACCGAAGGCTTACACCCACGGATAAAATTAAAACAGATGGCAATCGCCATCTGTTTAAGCAGCTTGTTGAGTTGATTTTTGAGAATGCCGAACAACACTTAGCCATAAGATTATAGCACCGGTTAAAAAAAGGCCACTTGTTACGAAAAAGACAGTAGAAATTCCGAAAAATCCACTAAGAATTCCACCAGAGATCGGACCGATAACATTACCTAAAAACCGAAAACTTACATTATAGCCCTGAACTTCGCCTTGCATAGAAAGTGGTGCAACCTGACGGATATACGCAGTCATGCAAGGAATGAGCCCTCCAACCGCCATACCAAATAAAAATCGGCAAACCACAAGCTGCCATAATTCGGTTACGAGTCCTTGCGGAATAAACATTATCGAGGACGCAAGCAAGAGGAATGTTAAGATTTTTTCATGGCCAATGCGGTCACCGACTTTACCCCATTGTCTCGTGAATAATAAATTTCCAAAACCGGTCGCGGAAAATGCCATTCCAGCTAAAAACACAATATTACTACTGTCTGTTAAATGCGTGACATATAATGCAAGTAAGGGCTGAATACTAAAATTAGCGACCTGGATGAGTGTTGAGATAAGCATAATGGTTAGTAAAACAGGATGTCTGAGAATATGGATTAAAACCTCTTTGCGTGTATACTTTTTTGCAGTAGTACTTGTTTCATTGGTCCGTACCTCTTTAATACCAATAGCAACGAGTCCGACTGCCCCTAAAATGACGATTGCAGTAAGGACAAAGGTATATTGGAAACCGACTGCATCTGCAAGCAATCCACCTAATAAAGGGCCGAATAATGCGCCTGACACATTTCCCATTTGAAGTGTTCCTAACGTTTTTCCGGCAATTTCTTTAGGAGTTTGTGCAGAAATGAGGGCAAGGGAGGTTGGAATAAAACCTGTCACAGCACCCATGAAGAGTCTTAAGAAAAATAATTGCTTTACAGAGTGCACATAGCCCATTAAAAAAATACTAATGGCAATACCAATGCCTGTAATGATAAGAATTTTTTTATAGCCATTTCGATCACCAAAACGTCCCCATATCGGTGAAATAAAAAAAGCCGTAACAAAGGTTGCTGCAAAAACTAATCCAGCCCACCGTTGTACAAAGCTATCTGAATAATCACCAAATGTTTCGATGTATAAAGAGAGAAATGGCATTATCATTGTAGCACTTGCAGCAACAAAGAAATTTGCAAACCACATGATCAAAAGATTTCGCTTTGCTGTTTGAATCGGAAACACCTTCTTAACTCGAATATTTCGACTTACTAAATATTATAGAATATTATTGTTACTTAATCAAATACGCCTTGCCGTATTTGCGCCTGATTTTTTAGGCCCACAGGATGTGGGTCACAAAGACGTTCCCACAGGAAGTGGCGTTCTTAGTCTTTGATCTTAAGTTCGAAAATTTCCTCTGAAAAATCATGGCATCCGCCGGAGGCTATAATTATATTCAAACGGGCCCAAAGCCCGTTTGAATATAGTTAAGGAGAAATAGCATATATATTATAAATATATTCTGAAAAATGCAGTAAACCGTGCTATAATATTTAAAAGATGTTCGTCGGTTTTGTATTGTAAAGGTAGTATTTCATATTAATAGACTGATATGACAAAGGAGGTTAAGGAGTGGATAATCAGCATCAATACTTGTTTATTGATTTTGAATTTACTATGCCAGAGAAAAAAAACAACCCACAAGGATTTTATCCCGAGATTATTGAAGTTGGCCTTGTTTGCGTGAGAAACCAAAAAATAATCGAACAATACTCATCATATGTGAAACCAATAAAATTTCCTACATTAACAGAACGATGTAAATCCTTTTTAAACATTTCTCAAGAGCAAGTCGATCATGGTATCACGTTTCAGGAGTTGGTTAATAAGCTCGCAGGGTATGAAAATCATTCATCTAGCACCATCATCACATGGGGAAATATGGATATGAAGGTATTGCGCCATAATTCTCAACGGGCTGGAATTCCTTTTCCTTTTAAAGGAAAACAAAGGGACTTGTCCATGGAATATAAACGCTTTTTTGGGGACCAAAATCAGACAGGTCTTTGGAAGGCGGTTCAAGAGTACGGCAAAGAAGGGACAGGCAAACATCATTGTGCCCTCGATGACGCACTTACAACCTTTAATATATTCAAATTAGTCGAAAATGATAAACGCTATTTAGCCAGACCCGAGCCAACAACTATCGGCGATCGAGTGGATTTCTCGAAAGTATTGAATAAGTTTGCATTATAAAAAACCAATTCGCTAATCAAGTGAATTGGTTTTTATTTTTATCATTTGAAAGCACTGTCGAATTTTTACAATTGATTTGAAAAATAATCGCATCCCGTTAGGATATCCTAATTTCAAAAGGAGGGATGCGTTATGTTTATTGGCCATAAAATAGAAAATCCACAAACTGTATGTTTATATATAGATCCCCAGTTGGAGGAATTTTCAAGTGAAATTGGTATACCGGAACATGGAAAAAAGCTTCATCTAAACGAAAGCATTCGAATGTACCTCAAAGAAAAAGTCCCTACCCTAAATCCGAATATCGTAAAAGTCATGATGGGGACAATGGTAATCGCTACAATTACTTTAGTGGGAGGACACCATTCCTCTAAAGTAGAAGCAGCGAGCAATAACCAAGCAAGTACCCAAACAACACACACGGTTGCAAACGGTGAAACACTATATGGAATTGCAAAACAATACAATTTAACCGTGTCCCAGGTAAAACATTTGAACCATTTAACTGGTGATATGATCTACCCAGGACAAACACTTGTAATTAGTGAGGCCAAACCTCCACAAAAGACAGCAACGTATACGGTAACCCGTGGAGACACACTTTACTCCATTGCTAATTCTTATAACATGAGTGTTGATCAAATAAAGCAATTAAATAATCTAACTTCAAACACCATCCATGTGGGACAAACCCTACAAGTAATCGGTACTGCACCTCAGACTACTCAAATACAAGGCAACACTTATACTGTGCAACCAGGGGATTCTTTGTATTCGATAGCCCAGCGAGCTAACACAACGGTTGACCAAATCATGAAAAATAATAACTTAACATCATCGATGCTATATGTGGGACAAAAATTACAACTAGGAACTACAGCGAAAGCCCCACAGCAAAATGTAGCAAGTGCTACATATACTGTAAAAGCAGGAGATACTTTGTATGGAATTTCTCGAACTTATAATATTAGTGTGACAGAGCTTAAAAGCATCAATAATCTGGCAACAGATACACTTTCAATTGGACAAGTTTTAAATGTGAGTGGGACTGCTCAAGCTGAACAAGGAACACAAAATCGTGAGCAGGTGCTTCAAGATTTAGTGAATGACTCTTATAACTTTGTAGGAATTCCGTACCTGTGGGGAGGAACGACAACAGCAGGATTTGATTGTTCTGGTTTCGTTTCTTTTATGCATGCACGGCATGGAATTGACATCCCAAGAACCACCTCAGCAGGCTATTATACGATGGGTTCGCCTGTCTCTAAATCAAATTTACAACAGGGAGACCTCGTGTTTTTTGCGGTCAATGATACAGGCCGAATCTCCCATGTTGGCTTTTATGTAGGGAATAACAAATTTATTTCCGCCACATCCTCAAAGGGAATAGACGTTGTATCGATGGATAATACGTATTGGTCCAAATACTATGTAGGAGCCAAGCGGGTTTACTAAAAAAGAAAAACCTACGGAACAACTTAATCCGTAGGTTTTCTATGTTTGCGGTCAATAATTGTGATTTATGGCCGATAAGCTAAAAATATGGCCGATAAGCTAAAAATATGGCCGATAAAATAAATTTACGGCCAATAAATAAATTTGATGGTCATTAGCCCAAAATTCAACTGGAATGACTTATTTAAAATAATCTTTCTCCAACACGTTCATGTTTTCAAGACTGCGCAGTGCCCATTCTGTTCCTTCAGCTTCTAAATCATTTTTTGCTTTTTCCACTGCTTCTCTTAATGAGGATTTATATTCTGGAACGTCCTCT
>Ga0180215_1000862_pt1 | contig 35598 bp, 22 predicted proteins | sample eDN3rd37CBELigBY_FD_128871 | JGI IMG/M metagenome (GOLD analysis project Ga0180215, IMG submission 128871) | Enriched backyard soil microbial communities from Emeryville, California, USA - eDNA 3rd pass 37_C BE-Lig BY (version 2) (version 2) | ecosystem: Environmental > Terrestrial > Soil >...
CGAGATGTTCGAAAAAATGCGCTACCAAGGAGCAGGCTCGTCGCTCATTAATCCGCCCAAAGTGATTTCGCCGAAGGATGCGTTCGATAAGCGGAGTGTTTCCTATACCTACGAAAAAGGCTACCGCTGCTTCTATAAGGAACGGGATGCTTCACTGGAGCAAGCTGCTCTTGAAGCCGCTAAGCAGGCCGAAATTATTCTGTTCTTCGGCGGCTTGTCCGATTTCGAGGAAAGCGAAGGGTTCGATCGCGGCCATATGCGAATGGGCGAACACCAGACCAAGCTGCTTCAAGCGCTTATCGCCACCGGAAAAAAGGTCGTGCTCGTCTTATTTGCAGGCGCGCCTGTGGAGCTTCCCTATTGCGACAGCCTCTCCGCTCTTCTCAATATGTATTTGCCCGGTATGTACGGAGGCGATGCAGCCGCGGCATTGCTGTACGGCGAGGCAGCGCCATCCGGCAAGCTTGCCGAAAGCTGGCCAATGCGCATAGAGGATAGCAGCTGTTATGCCGATTACAACCGAAGTCCCAACGCTATCTATTATGAAAGCATCTATGTAGGTTATCGATATTACGACAAGGCCGAAACAAAGCTTCGTTTCCCCTTTGGGTTCGGTTTATCTTATACAACGTTTCAATACAGCAATCTGACCGTCAGCGAAATCGGCGGCATTATTTCCGTGAAGGCCGATGTTACGAACACCGGTGGCCGCGATGGCTCTGAGGTTATCCAATTATATACTAGTCATAGCAACAGCAAAGTATTTAAAGCGGAAAAGGAGCTCCGTGCATTTACGAAAGTATTTCTGCTCGCAGGCGAAACCAAAACGGTCACGATGACCTTCGACAAGTCTGATTTGTCGTACTGGCATATTAAGCTTCGCCGTCCGGTTTTTGAGAAGGGTGTATATGACTTTCACCTGGCCGCTTCGGCAGCAGATATTCGCTTGTCGGCGCATCTGTACATGTCAGACGGGGCTGCGGATGCTGGAAGCCCTTATTCCAGCGCCGTATCAAGCACTTACGCTAAACCACCTCGAACCATTCCGGATTGCTATATGGAGCTTACAGGCCGCCCAATTCCGAAAACGCTTACAAACCCACCCTTAACGATCGAATCCTCGCTGCACGAGTTTAAACGATCGTTGATAGGACGCATTATGTATAAAGCCGTTATGCATGTCATTCAAAAAGATTACAAAATAGCGCTCAAGATGCCAGATTCGCTGGAACGCGATACTAGACTGAAAAACTCATATTTCGTTTACAAGATGATGCCTTACAATTCCATTCGTTCTATGTGCATGTCTTCAAGCGGCAAGTTCAGTTATGATGCTGCCGTCGGCTTTGTTGAAATGGCAAACGGCCGATTTTTTCGAGGGATGAAGCATTTATTGAAAAAAGAGAACAAGCTACCGCTTCCAAGCGATCAATAAGGAGTGTTTGTCTATGAAACGTTGGAGTACGCTACGGCAAACGTCTGTATTAGATTCCCGAATTAGCGGTCACGATACGACCGGCAAGGAGAGATGGTTTGGCTATTTAATCGGTCCGACCGGAGCATTGCTGCTGAATGCGGTCTTGGCAACTTATTTGAATGTTTATTATACGGATGTTTTAGGCTTAACCTCTCTCGGAGGAGGAGCATTTCTCGTAATCTTTCCGATTGTATCCAAAATACTCACTGCCATTACCAATGTCATCATGGGTTATATTATTGACCGGACGAGGACCAGGCAAGGAAAAGCGCGGCCGTGGCTGCTGCTTTCCGCTCCTCTTGTCTCGCTTGCCGGCATTCTCCTATTCCTCGTTCCGGAAGCCGGTACGACGCTACAAGTGATATGGATTTTGTTCTCCTACAACCTGTACTATTCCTTTGCCTTTACCATGTACAACATGAGCCATAATTTGATGGTGCCGCTCTCCACCCGCCATTCGCTCCAGCGCGGCAAGCTTTCCGTATTCAGTCAGATCTCGACCATTATGATGACCGGAATTATCGTTGCGCTTATTTTTCCAATGGTTATTCTGCCGGTGATCGGGGTAGATAAAAGCCTGTGGATTACGGTCATGTGCGTCATTTCGATTGCAGCGCTGCCTCTGACCCTTCTTGAATACTATTTTACGAAGGAACGCGTCACTGAAGAGAGCACGGTTAAGCTGAACGGAGAAAACGAGGAAAAGCTTCCGTTCGGCAAGCAATTAAAGGCAATCGCATCCGACCGTTATATGTTGATCATTATGAGCTATTTTCTCATTTACACGATCGGCATAAGCTTGAAAAACCTCGGTCTGGTCTACTACTGCAACTATGTGCTCGGCACCTACAATGACGGCATTACGCAAACGTTAATTTCAGTCGTTGGAGGCATTCCGATGGGTATCGGCATTTTTGCCGTATGGCCGCTCGCCAAAAAGTTCGGCAAACGAAACGTCACGCTCGCTGGCTTTATACTGGTTGCTTTAGGCAGCGCCATTTGCTGGATGTTTCCGACCGACATGACAATTGTGCTCGTAGGGCAGTTTATCAAAAACTTAGGCTTTTTGCCTAGCGCCTACATCTTTATGGCTTTATTCGCCGACACGCTGGACCATATGGAATGGAAGGTCCGATTCCGCTGCGACGGCATCGCGATGTCCATCTATACGACAATTGCCGTTGCGCTGGTTGGGGTCTGTACGGGCATCTTTAACGGCATGCTGTCCTCAGCGGGATATGTCTCCCCTTTTTATAATGAAGCAGGCCAATTGGTAGCTGTACAGACGGATACGGTGCAAAATGCGATTACTTTCGCTTTTGTCGGATTGGAGACGATCACCAGCATTATCCTTATTATTCTGCTTGTCTTCTTAAATGTAGAAAAAGATTTGGATCGCAAGCAGAAGGAGATTATCGCCCGTTAGGAGGAGCGCACATGTTGAAAATATCGAATTTAAAAATAGACAGTCTTACTCAAGGCTGCATTACAGACAGAAGGCCTACTATTTCGTTTGCTTTGGAATCCGATGTGCCGGGCGAATCGCTCCGCAATGCCGTCATCACGGCTGGCAGTTGGACAGTTGATACAACCGACCAGATCAACAATTTGTACAGCGGAGAGCTAAAGCCTTTCACGACTTACCGCGTACATGTCAAAGCGACTGGCACGACCGGCCAATTCGCCGAAGCCGAAGCCTCCTTCGAGACCGGACGGCTGGATACGCCTTGGAAGGCGAAATGGATCACCTACGGGAGCTATCAATATCCGAAGAAAGTGTCTCCTGCTCCGATGACCTTTCGTTTTTCATTTGCAGTACGCAAGCCGCTGCGCCGTGCTTGGGTAAACGCAACCGCTCTCGGCGTCTATGAACTAATGCTGAACGGGAGCAAGGTAGGGAATGATTATTTTGCCCCGGGCTTCACTTCATACGATCATCAAATACAATATCAAACCTACGATGTCACCGACATGCTGAACAGTTCCAATACGATTATCGCCGTCGTCGCTGGAGGCTGGGCGGCAGGCTCGTTCAATTACACAAGGAAGAACAAGATTAGTGCCGACCGGCAGGCCTTTCTCTGCGAGCTGCATCTCGAATATGTAGACGGAACAAACGATGTCGTGTGCACCGGCGAAAGCTGGCAAGTATCCGTGGACGGCAGCTACCGCATGGCTGAATGGTATGACGGCGAAACCTATGACGCCACTATCGATCTGGATGAAATTCCATGGAAATCAGCGTCCATAACCGCTCCTCGGAAAAATCCTGCTCTGCTGGCCCAGTACGGCGATCCCGTCCGGGTACAGGAGATTAGGAAGCCTCTATCTTGGGAGATAGCGCCGAGCGGCGAGATCATTTACGATTTCGGCCAAAATTTCGCCGGCGTTATTTCAGCCAAGCTGCTTGGAAAGCAAGGTCAGGAAGTGGTCTTTCGCCACGCCGAGGTGCTTGTCGATGGAGAACTGTTCGTGAAATCGCTGAGAACCGCTAAAGCGGCAGCCACTTATATATGCAAAGCAGGCGAGCAGGCATACTCTCCTCGCTTGACCTATATGGGCTTCCGTTATGTCGGCGTGCGCGGGGTCGAGCCTGAACATTTGGAATTGTCGGCCTTCGTCCTTCATTCAGACTTTGAAGAAATCGGTTCCTTTGAATGCTCGAATGAGCTGATCAACAAGCTGCACAGCAATATTCGGTGGGGGGGCAAATCCAATTTTGTCGATATCCCGACAGACTGCCCGCAGCGTGACGAACGGCAGGGCTGGACCGGCGATATCGCCGTTTTTGCCCGGACGGCTTGCTTCCATTTCGATATGAGCCGTTTTTTTGACAAATGGTTAATGGATATGCGGGCGGAGCAAGGACAAGGCGGCGGAATTCCAATGGTCATCCCCCGCGCCGGCGACGCTTGGCCGGTTATGGCTACTTCCGGCTGGGGCGACAGCTGTATCCTTGTTCCTTGGGCGGAATATCTTGCTCGGGGGGATAAAGGGCTTCTGCAGCGCCAATATCCTGTCATTAAAAAATTTCTCAAGGCGGCGAAGTGGTGGTCGGCGTTCCTCTCCGTTACGCCGAGCAGCCGCCGCATATGGAGATTCCCGTTTCACTTCGGCGACTGGTGCGCGCCAAACGAGAACATCAAACAATGGCTGAAAAAGGGAAAGTGGGTAGGCACGGCTTACTTCGCCAATTCCTGCGGGATCGCTGCCCAAATCGCCGACTTGCTCGGCTACGAGCAAGACGCAGCCTATTATCGCAATCTGCGCGAACAGATTGTTAAAGCGTACCGCAAAGTGTTTACCGACGGGAACGGCAAATTAAAGAAGGAGTTCCAGACCGCTTACGTGCTTCCGCTTCATTTTGAAATGACGAATGGCAAGGAAACGGCGGTCATGGCCGACAATCTCGTCCGGCTCGTCCGTGAAGCCGGCAACCATCTGACTACAGGCTTTACGGGAACGCCTTATTTGCTGTTCGCGCTATCCGACCACGGTCATGTCGATGCGGCTTACGACTTGCTTCTTCAGGAGAGCTGCCCTTCCTGGCTGTATGAAGTCAAAGCGGGCGGCACGACCATTTGGGAGCGCTGGGACGCACTTAGGCCTGACGGCACGGTCAATATCGGCGATTTAACAGGCAATAAATCCGATGAGCAATCGGATGGCGGCATGGTCTCGTTTAATCATTACGCTAACGGCGCTGTCGGCGATTGGCTGTATAGACGAATGGCCGGCATTGAGCCGACGAGCGGCGGATACAAAACTTTTCGCGTTGCGCCTGTTATAGGCGGAGGCATCACCTCGGCCAAAGGAAGCGTCATGTCGCCATACGGCCTCGTCGCATCCGAATGGAACATCAAAGGCAAAGTGTATGCCATTCGTATCCATGTTCCGGTATCGACTACATGCACGCTGGTCATGCCGAATGGGGAGCAGCACACATTGGAAAGCGGACAACATGCTTTTTCATATGAAATTGTTTAATTACATAAGAAAAAGGACCAGCCGATTGGCCGATCCTCAGATACGTGAGTTTTACAGTCTCCAAATGTTTGGCATGAAATGAAATTGAGCTAGTTTCTAGCTCTATGCACAACCATTTAGCTAGTTTAGCAGGAATAGAGCTAATTAAGTGCTCTATTCCTCCACATCAGCTCCTTTGCAGGCTGTTTGCGAAGAGCTCGCTATGGAATAGTGCCAGACTCTAGCTCTATTCGCTTCAATTTAGATAGTTTCGCAGAAATAGAGCAAATTACTAGCTCTACTCCATTCTTTTCCATACTCATATTTCCGCCTTCTTACCAAACTTCGCTATTATGCTGTTCCGTAATGGAAATAACCGAAATCGGCATATCCTCCGATTTGCTTAGTCGCGTATTGATAGAGGCCGATGCGGTAACCCATAAAGTGATCCAATGTATACTGCATCTTCAAGGAATCGCCGATCGGCGACCATTCCAGTCCGTTAGCGGAATAATAGAAGGTTGCCGTATCTGCGCTATTCTCAAAATCGAAAGCGATTTTCAAGTAAACGACGCTGCCGTCTAACTGGGCCGTTTCCAGCGCTTTCTCTTCGCCATTTCCCCCATTCACGCACATAACTATAAATTTGTCTCCGTTGTCCGCCAATCTGACGCCAACTGTGCCGAAGCCGCTTTGCAGCGCAACCAGGCCGGCATGATCGCCCGGCTTCATATGAGCCGTATCCAGCATCGTCACTCCTGTACAAGCGGGCCCTTCCGTGCGCTGCGTTAACGTATTGCGGGCCCTGACAACACTGTCGGTTATGCTGTTTGTCTTTAGCCTCAAAAATCCAGGCCGTTCCGTCACCGACCAGAGATGATTGTCCGGATTATGATTCCACTGCCAGTTCAAAGCAAGCCTATTGACCTCATAATTGAATTCGTCGCTAATAACAAGCGGCTTCTTAGGCGAGTTCGGCAAATCCACCTCGAACCGCTCAGGCACCTTGCCTTCAATGCCGAACAAAGGCCAGTCGTCTTCCCAAGAAACCGGAACTAGACACGGAATTCTGCCAACGGCGTCGTGATCCTGGAACAGCATCGCGTACCAATCGTTTGCCGGCGTATCGAAAATGCCTCCTTGGGCGATGCCTTTGTTATGATAGCCCATATCGTCATCCAATACGATCCTGCGCTCATACGGCCCGAGGAGCTCGCGCGAGCGGTAGCATATTTGCCTGCGGCGCCCGTTTCCGACACCTTTCTTAGGCCATTCTATGAACAGCAAATAATAATACCCGTTCAATTTATAAGCATGGCAGCCTTCGCAGCGCAGTCCGATTCCCTCTGAATCCGTCGAGAACAGAAGACGGTCGATGCCGCCCGGTTTAACCGCCGATACATCAGATGTCAGCTCTGTAATGTAGATTTCCCCGTTGCCGTAAAAAACGAACACGCGGTCCTCGTCGAAAAGCAGTCCCGGATCATGCCGGAGCCCCTCTATCACGCTGCGCTGCCATGGCCCGTTCTCAATATTGTCCGTGCTGTAAACGTAGAAGCAGCGCGCATCATTGCTTGAGAAGCAGACATAATACGTTCCGTTATAATATTTCAGACTTGCAGCCCAGGAGCCTTGCCCATATATGTTTTTGCCGTTCGTCAGATTATGGGCGTCATTGTCCTCAAATGTATCGTAGACGTAGCCGGCAATTTCCCAATTCATCAAATCCTCCGATTTCATGATTGGGCAGCCGGGCATCGCGTGCATGCTGGTGCTGACCATATAATAGAAGGTTCCTACTCTAATGGGGTCCACATCCGGCACATCCGCCCATATAATCGGATTGGTAATAACCGTTTTATTCATCTCAAGCTCCTCCTCAGGTTCAAAGCAAGGTTCTGTACCGCGCTCACGGCCGATATGCCAGTACTCCTGCAGCGATATTAAGATCGGGCCGCTTCCACCAGATTCCAATAAGACTGCTTCGGCTTATGCTCCGTATCAAAGACGAATGGCCAATTTTTCCGTCCCCTTACCGGAAAATGATCCAGCCACGTATAATCGTCTGCCGCTCCCCAGAACGTTACGGACGTTATATGCTCGCTATATTCTTTGAACAGCCGGAAAAATTGCCCGTAACGCTCCGCCTGCTGCTCTAGCATCTCTTCTGACGGCGCTGTGAGATCCGTCCGGCGGTCTTCAAATTGGAAGACGGACACGTCCAGCTCCGTAATATGCAGCTTTACGCCAAGGCTCGCATACCGTTCGACAGCGCGACGAATATCGTCCAAGGAAGGATGCTCCAAATTCCAATGCGCCTGAAGCCCGATACCGTGAATCGGCACGTTCTTCTCCTTCAGCGATTTGACGAGCGAGTAGATTTTTTCTCTTTTTTCAGGATTGGACTCATTGTAGTCATTATAGAACAGCAGCGCATTAGGATCGGCCGCATGCGCATATTCGAATGCTTTCGCAATAAAGTCTTCTCCTACAATATCGAGCCATTTGGAAGGCCGAAGGATCTCATCGCCGCTGTCGGCGACAGCCTCATTCACCACATCCCAGGCATAAATCTCGCCCTTATAGCGCCCGGCCACCTCATCAATATGCGACTTCATCCGAGCCAGCAGCGTATCCCGGTCGGCCTTGCCTCCTGAGCTGTTCTCAAATACCCAGTCGGGCGTTTGATTATGCCATACCAGCGTATGGCCTCTAACCGCCATGCCGTTTGCCTTCGCAAAAGCCATTAGCCGGTCGGCCTCCTCGAATGTATACCGTTCTTCTGCAGGATGCAGCCTTTCAAACTTCATTTCATTCTCAGCCGTTATACTATTGAAATGCTGCGACAGCAGCTCCCGCTGCGTCGTCAGCGTCATTGGGTTTACGGCTGCGCCGATCAAAAAGCTCCCTCCGAACGCTTCATGAAGCTTCGGCATTGCATCTTTACGATTAATAGACATTGTTCATTCTCCTCCTCTTTCATTCTCCCACGGTTACTTAAGAACGTATTCCGCTGCCGATCGTGCTTCCCAGCGTAAAACGCCTGAATCTTCTTTGACGCTGTCCATAGGCAAGCCGTTCTCTGTCACATGCACCATTTTGCCTGCGCGAACCTTACATGGAGCTTGATGGTTGGCGCGTACTCGCGCTTCTTGAAGCTCCCCGCCTGCCCAGCGAATATCGACCTCGAAGCCGCCGCGAGCGCGAAGGCCTCTAATTTCCCCGCTCTCCCATGCGCTCGGCAATGCCGGCAGCAAATGCAATTCCCCCATATGGCTTTGCAGCAGCATTTCGTTTATTCCGGCTGTTCCGCCGAAATTGCCGTCGATTTGAAAAGGAGGATGGTTATCCAACAGATTAGGCAGTGTAGAATGTGCGAGCAGCTCTATCAAATTTTCATAGGCCTTCTCTCCGTCCTCGAGTCTTGACCAAAAGTTAATAATCCAAGCCCGGCTCCATCCCGTATGACCGCCCCCGTGCGCGAGACGCCGTTCCAGCGTAACCTTTGCCGCCTGCGCCAGCTCCGGGGTATGTCTAATCGATAATTGTTTGCCGGGATGAAGAGCAAACAAGTGCGACATATGGCGATGGCCGGGCTCCGCTTCCTCGTAATCCTCCAGCCACTCCTGAATTTGACCGTATTTTCCGATCTTAAGTCTAGGCAGCTTTGCGATGATCTCGCTCCATTTCTTTTGCATAGGCTCGTCTGCATTCAAAATTTTCGCAGCGGAAGCGCAGGCCGTAAACAATTCGTATAAGATTTGCGAATCCATGGATGGCCCGACAGCGAGCGCGCCCGCTTCGCCATTTGGCAAAACATACGTATTTTCAGGCGATACCGACGGCGATGTAACGAGCAAGCCGTCCTCATTTTCGGTCAAGAAATCGATGAAAAAGGCCGCCGCTTCTGACATGACCGGATATGCGCGCTCCAAAAAAGTCCGGTCCAGACCGAATTCGTAATGCTCCCACAGATGCAAGCATAGCCAAGCCGCCCCCATTGGCCAGAACGTTGCAGGCGGGTACTTGTCTTGAGGCGCAGTATCGCCCCAAATATCGGTATTGTGATGCGCGACGAATCCTTCGCAGCCATACATGGTGCGGGCGGTCAATCTCCCTTGCACCCGCATCCGTTCTATTAAATCGAACAACGGTTCATGCAGCTCTGCGAGATTGCCGGATTCGGCCGGCCAATAGTTCATTTCGGTGTTTATATTAATCGTATATTTGCTGTCCCAAGGCGGAAGCATATGCTCGTTCCAAATGCCCTGCAGATTAGCCGGCAATGAACCCGGACGGCTGCTTGAAATGAGCAGATAACGCCCGAACTGATAGTATAGCGCCATCAATCCGCGATCCTCTTTTCCTTCCCTCAGCCGCTGAAGACGCTGATTCACGGGCAGCATCTCCATTTCCTCGGTTGAAGGAAGCTGAAAATGAACGCGAGTGTATAAGCTTTGATAGTCCGCGATGTGGCGAGACTTCAACGTTTCATAATCGAGCGCGGCGGCAGCATCCAGCCTCTCTAGCACAGCTGCCTCGGGAGCGGCATGCCGGAATGTCGTTGCCGCTGCCAGCAGCAAAGTAACGCTGTCAGCGCCGTCCACTATCAGATGCTCGCCAATCATGCGAACGCTGCCGCCCTCGATCACAGCCCGAACCGCGCAGTAGAAACTCATTCCCCCTGCCCCGCCGCAGTTTCCGCGCATCATCATCGTTCGATCATCAATTTTGGAGAAATCATCAACATAACGATTATGCCCTCTGCCTAGACGCGCTTTGAAGGATATGCCCCCTGTACGGTCAGAAGCTATTCGGGTTACGAGCACTTGGTCGGCGTGGCTTGCAAAAGTGTCGCGGCGGTAAATGAAGCCGCCGGCCGAATAAGCAACGCTTGCGATTGCCCGGTCAAGCGCCAGCTCCCTTGAGTATTCGGTTATTTCATCAACGCCAGCAAATCGAATCCACAGATCGCCTAGAGGCAAATAATGTCTCTGCGACTCCGGAACTCCGGATAGAGCAAGCACGGACAGCTCATGCGCTTCCTTCAGCCTGCCCTCCTTGAGCAAATTACGGACCAAAGCAAGATTGGGCAAAGCGTCCGGATTGTTGCGATTACGCGGGCCTCCGTACCAAACGCTGTCCTCATTAAGCGCAATTCGCTCCTCTACCGGATTGCCGAATACCATTCCTCCGAGCCTTCCGTTGCCCACCGGCAGCGCTTCATTCCATTCCTTCGCAGGCTGGTCGTACCAAAGCCTGGCTCCATTCATATTGCTCAATGTCTATCACCTCCCAATTACACAATCTAGACACTCGTCCGAAATTAGCCCTTCTCTTCAACCGCCTCGTATTCAAACCAGTCAAAATGAGCCGGCGATTCGGAGACCGATCCGTTGCCCGTCGCGTACATAGCGATCATGACACCCGTAAACCCGCCGGCAACCTCCGTAGCAAGCATGGCGCACTCGCCTTCGCCAAATCGGAACGGCACGCCCGCGCCGTCTGCGCTCGAAAACCCGAACGTATAACGCTCCCTATCAGCCTTTATAATTATAACTCCCCTATCCTCGTGCCATGGCGCCTCGTTCTCCACCTTCCATAAGGAGCCCAGCCGTCTGCGGAAAATTAGCTTGCGTTCGCCCGCAATTTTCGCAACCGCGATTTCATAGTGAAACCGTTCGTTCATGTATATGGTTATGCCCGCTTCTTCGCCGTCATTTCGGGGCGCAAACGTCAATTGCGCTGAGACGCGGCATTCGAAATGCTGCTGTCTCCGCCCGACAAAAGCCGGAACGCCAACATCGTTAAGCGTTGCGGGAGACCCGTACAGCGTCAAGCAGCCTTGTTTTGCCGTGAGCGACCAATTGTCCGGATTCGGCGACCGCAGAAAAGTCCAATGCGGCTCAAGCTTATCCCGATTAAAACCGTCACGCGCAGACAGCGGCGGCACAGTCTCCGGCTGCAGCTTCAAGCCGCCGGCCGGCATCGTCTCGCCGATGGTGCCGTTGTCGCCGAAGATAGGCCAGCCGTCCTCCGTCCAGGTTACTGGCGCAAGGAATGTCTCGCGGCCAAGATGATGCCGCTTCGGATATCCGACCGGACGAATGCCGAGGAACACCGCCCACCACTCGCCGTCCGGCGTCTGAACGATGTCAGCGTGCCCTGTCGCATGGATCGGTTTGAACAAGCTGCGGTGAGTAAGGATAGGATTATACGGACAGCTCTCGAAGCCGCCGTCCGGCCGCTTGCTTCTCGCTACCGTCACCATGTGGCCGTATTCGGTGCCGCCTTCCGAGATGAGCAAATAATACCATTCGCCGATCCGGTAAATATGCGGAGCTTCCGGGTATTGGCCGCCGGTTCCCGGCCATAGGAAGACGCAGTCGGAAAGTCTTTTGCCGGTGGTCAGATCGATTCGGCTTTGGTAAATGCCAGCGCCCGTCGCTTCGCTGCTCGCCGATGAGGTCACATAGACGGTGCCGTCCTCATCGAAGAACAAATCGGGATCGATGCCGGGCTGATCGATAAAGACAGGCTCCGACCATTCGCCGCGGGGATCGTCCGCATACACAAAGAAGTTGCCCCCGGAAGATATATTGGTCGTGATCATGTAGAACTTGTCGTTATGGACGCGAATCGTTGGGGCGAAGATGCCTGCTGAACTGCCGGCCTGACGCAGTTCAAGCTGGCTGGTGCGCGTCAAACAGTGGCCGATCTGCCGCCAATGCACAAGATCCTTGCTGTGAAAAAGCGGTACCCCCGGAAAATATTCAAAAGAGCTAGTGACCAGATAGTAGTCGTCTCCATCCCGGCAAATGCTCGGGTCGGGATGGAAACCGCTGATGACAGGATTACGGTAATGCTTGCTGGACATGTAATCAACACCCTCCTGTTTCGTTTTGTGGTAAGTCCGCCTCCGCTTCCCTTAGCTATTGCAGCTTCGAGGGATCGACGATAGCCCAGTAAGCCGGCTTCGCTTGATACTGCCGATCAAACAGCAGAGGCGCGTTCGTGCGCTTCACCGGAAAGCCGTTCAGCCATGTATGGTCATCCGCTATGCCCCAGAAAACGACAGCGCTCAACATGTCTTTGTTCGCTTTGAATGCCTCGAACAGCTCACGATAGCGATCAGCCTGCTTCTGCAGCACATCCTCTGGAACATCTGCGCCATAATCTTTGCGGTCGTTCCAGCTGTAGATGCTCATATCCAGCTCGGTTACCAGATTGTCAAGGCCGAGCTCGGCAAATTTCCGCATCGATTCGATAATAGAATCCACTGTCGGCCCATAAATGTCAATATGTGTTTGATGGCCGACGCCGTCGATCGACACGCCTTTGTCGAGCATTTCCTTCACCAGCTCGTACAAGCGGTCGCGCTTCGCAGGTATGTCCGTACCGTAATCGTTAATGTACAGTCTCGCATCCGGTCCGCCTGCTTCGCGCGCTGCGCGGAAAGCCGTCTCGATAAAATCGGTTCCCGCAATTTTGTACCAATCGCTCGCGCGCATCCCGTCCGGATCGTTCGTCTCGATAACCTCGTTCACGACATCCCACGATTGGATATCGTCTTTGTAACGGCTAACGATCGTTCGGACATGTGTATCCAGCCGTTCAAGAAGAAGTTTTTTGTTCGCCTCGCGCTTCGCCGGGTCGGTCTCGTCAACCATCGGCTTGCCTTCGGCATCCTTAAAGAACCATGCTCCTACTTGACTGTGCCAGACCAGCGTATGGAACCTCACCTTCATGCCGTTCTGCCTCGCGAAATCGACAATCCGGTCCGCATTCGCCCAGTTAAACATTCCCTCCGACGGCTGAATCGCATCGGGCTTCATCACGTTTTCCGCAACTAGCAGATTGACATGCTTCTTCAGCAGCTCCGCCTTCAGCCCCGATGTCTGAGACGGTTCGATAGCAGCGCCGATCTGAAAGTCATCCGCGAACATTGCCGCAAGCGACGGAATATCATGCTGCACGGACGGATCTGGAGGCGCAGTCGGTTTGACGGACGGCTCAACGGTCGGCGCTGCGGTTGCCGTAGCCGGGCTCGCCGCCTCCTTCGTTCCAGGCTCGCTTGTTTGTTCAGCAGTCTCAGTCGCTATATTGCCGGCCGTATTAGACGACTCGGGCTCCTGCCGACCGAGAAGAAGTATAAGTACGATGGCGGCAAGCGCGGCAAGAAGCGCGCCGGCAACCAGCCATTTTCGATTCATTGAACTTATCAAGCTTATAACCGCCTTCCTTATTCGTAATCATTCGCCTTGTATGCAAGAAGCGCCTTGCCGGAGCCTCGGCTCCAGCAAGGCGCATTCTTTTCAAGCCTATCCCACAATGCCTGTGCGCTCGATACTTTCGACAAAGTATCGCTGTACGAACAAATAAATAATAATAAGCGGCAAAATGGCAAGTAAAATCCCCGTATCCTGCACCATGCTCAAATAGAACGGATCTGATTTATTGATGTCTCCGTTGAGCGCTACCGCCAAATTATAAGGCAGCGAGCTCAGCTGAGTCGAAAGCACTTTGCTAGAGGTCAGATAGGTTGTCGTATAGAAGCTGTCGTTCCATTGCCATACGAAGGAGAAGAGCGCAGTCGTAATAATGGCGGACACCGCATTGGGCAGCATAATGCTGGTGAACGTTTTCCCAATGCCGGCGCCGTCGATATACGCCGCTTCCTCCACTTCTTTCGGAATCCCTCTAAAAAATTGCCGGAATATAAAAATATAGAGCCCCGCCTTAAGCGAGTTAGCCGTAAGGGACGTAAGTATAAACGGCCAATAAGAATTGAGCAGATTGACGGATTTCCCGGTAAGTAGCGGTATTAGCCCCATCAGCGTAAAATCTTTTAAATTCAAATAAATCGGAATCAGAATCGTTGTCGGCGGCACCAGAATGGTCAGTATAACGCCTCCGAACAGCAGCTTGCTGCCCTTGAATTTGAGACGGGCAAACCCGTATCCGGCAAGAGCGCAGGACGCCACTGTCAGAATCGTCGTTGTAGCCGACAGCGCAAAGGTGTTGAGCAGCGTCTCCCAGTAATCCATTATACGGATCGCATCCTTGAAATTTTCCAGCGTATAGTTTTCCGGAATCCATACAACGATCGGCGAATAAAGATCATCTTTATGTTTAATTGACGTGGAAATCTTTTGAATGATCGGATACAGAATAACGAACGACAATCCCACTATGAGCGTGAGCCTAACGAATGACCAAAGCCACCTCTTCCAGCTCTCGAGTGATAACAATCGCGCTACGGGCACTTCGCACACCCTCTTTCTATTCGTGGTAAAACACTTTTCTGGACACAAAATAAGTGCTGATCAGCAAGATGACGGCAATCGCCAGAAAATACATCCATGCCATCGCAGAGCTTAGGCCGAAGTTGAATTGGGCAAAGCCCACGTCGCGAATCAAAGCGGTCATATCGTTGCGCGAGAACGAATCGATAATCGTATAGATCATGTTAACGAGAATAAGCGGGCTGACCATTGGAAACGTAATTTTCCAAAATGCTTCATAGCCGGTCGCCCCCTCCATCTTCGACGCTTCGTACAGCTGCGGCGATATCGTCTGAATGCCGGCAAGAAAAATAAGAATTTGCACGCCCGACTGGCTGACGATTTGGTAGATCCGGTCAACCGCGCCTGTTAAATACATGACAACATCTTCGCTTGCTCCGGCATTAATCATTAATCTGGACAGCTCGAAGCTGCTGAAAGCACTTAGCACGCCGCCAGCGCTTGCGTTCTGGTCATTGATAGCCTGAACGAGAGAGCTGCTCTCCAGCGACATAATGACGCCCGATGCCAGAATAACCGGCAGAAAGAAGATAGACCTTGCCACTGATCTTCCTAAGAACTTCTGATTCAGCAGCACCGCCAGGAACAAGCTGAAAATAACGATAAGCGGAACATTGATCACCATATTCACTATCGAATCGCTCAATGTCCGGTTAAAGCTTGTATTGACCGTCAAGGCATCCACAAAATTTTTCAAGCCGATTAATTGGACTCCCAAGCCTTGCGAATTAACCTCAACTTTACTGAAGCTGTACTGCAGAGAAGTAATCAACGGGATCAAGAAGAAAAACACAAAGCCCAGCAGCCAAGGGAGCACATACATAAAGCCCCAAAACGCTTTCTGTCCTTGATAGGTTCGCCAATTCATGCCGAGCTTCTCTATCCATTTCATGAATGTCCACCGCCCGTCACATAGCCTTCGGCTTCTATCGTTTTGCCCTCAACCGTTACAGCCGAACGGTTGTAATTCACGATGACATATCCGCTTTCATACACCGTCTTATACACGCCTTCCTGAAGCTTCTCATGGCCAACTATCCGTTCATGCCGGACATTCTGCAGAAATGCGTTAACTTCTTTATAGATTTCCGCTGCCTGATCGAGCCACAGCTCATAGTTTACAGCGTACAGATTGGTATATTCCGTATCCTTGACCTTGTGATTGGGCTCGTAGATCCATTCGAAATATACACCTGCTCCGTATTCCAGCGTTTTTAACACGTATTGCTTCACATCGGTATACGAGGACAGATTGTAAGGCGCTCCGGTATAATCGACGAAGCCTCGAACGACCATCTGATAGAACGGAATAGACTCGTCTTCTATTTTGAAATTGCTGTTTGCCATTGGGGCATACGTAATATCCGTCAAATAAGGCAGCGCATACGCGTTTCCGCCGTCTGCCATCACCTTCAGACTTTCGCCGTATACCTTCTCCAAAGCTTGCACAGATACGCCCTTAGACTCCGCCCGGTCGATTTGCTCGTTTTTACGGAAATCGCTATTCAGCTTATCGGCCAAATCCCGCAGCGATATGCCGTCTGTTCCAAATTTGCCGAAATCCTTCAGCATGGCATCCACATAGCCTCCCACTAGCCGCGGAGAGACGACATATGCCGGCGATTTGCTTCTGTCGCGGCGGTTCAGTGCCAAATCGAGCGGATACACCTCGGCTGGAACGCCTCTGAGCGTTCTGGACGCTTCCTTCGTTTCATTAAAGCCTTCTCCCGTACGGGCGGTCAGCACGGCAACATCAGGAAACAGAGATACTCCCGTATTATTGGCGAACGCTACAAAGTCCTTCAAGCCGCCCTTTCCTCCGATAACACGATCCACTCTCATGCCGTCCGGCACCTCATGATCCAGACCTTCGTTGAACCAGCCCGCATATTTTAGATTGATATTGTTAATGCCTTGCTGCTGCATGGCTGTCACGATCGTTTGCGCTTGATCAAACGTCGTAAGCGGCTCTAAAGCGCGGTACGGAATGCCCGCGAAATGCTTTTGCTTGTCGATGCTTCCGATCAGCTCCAAATAGAAGGGCATATCCTCTTTAGCGTTCTTGGCTGCAGTCTGTTCCGGCAAACCGCTGCCGCGAATCAAGTATTGCTGGTAATGGGACGCCATCCCTTGATAGGAAGCGTCCTTTCCGCCAAGGAACACATAACGAACCGCAAAATCGGTTTTGGTCGGGTTTTCTTGAAACCTCGGCAGCGAGCGCTGCTGCTCGTTCGCAAACAGCGTCAAATCGCCTTTATTCAGCACCGTAAAGGTCGGGTAGACATAGTTGTAGCTATTCAGTCTTCCGCTAATGTCCGCATTAATCGTCGCAGCGGAATCACCTTCTTCGATAATGCCCAGGAACGCGCCTTTCTCGCGGATGATGCCAAATACCGGAAGCCTGACGTCTTGGGTTCTGACCGCATTTTCGACCCTTTCTATCGTCTGATCCCCGCCGTAAACGGATTGCTGGTAAGCCGGATATCTTGTTTTGCCGTTATTGAAATGTATAAGCGCTCCCGATCCGTCCGGCACAAAAATCGAGCCTTTCTCTTCCGCTCCGCCTGCGCCGAAAAAGCTTAAAAAAGAGATGGCGTTGACCGGATAGTCGTCCGGGAAGCGGATATCCTTCGCCGGCATTTTCGCCACAAGGCTGCCGCCGTCCAGCGTATACTCGATTGCGGCCAGAAATACCCGCGCTTCCGGCTTCGCCTGGCTGAGATTGTTCTCAGCAATATCCTGAAGCAAGTCGTCCTCCGTATAGCCGGCATCCTCAAACGCCTTTAGAGCCCGATCGAGCTGAAGGCCTTTGAGCGCGCCGTCACTGCGGACGTACAACTCGTTTTCGGCATCCTCCGTGTAAGCGATCTTCAGAGCCCTTTGTCCGGTGTTGTCCAGCTTGGCAAGCAGTTTTTCCTCGAAGCGGGCTTTGCTGATCTTCATCGGCATGTCGTCCATTGTTTTCTTGCTCGTTCCGAACAAATACGATACCTTCGCTCCGTTCGGTATCGGTTCGACGCTAATCTGCTTGTACGCCACGCTGTCCGCGTAAGAGTTAACCGAATTAAGCTGGCCGAACGTATTATAAAAGTCTATTTTTAACTGGGCGGACAACGCGCCTTTGTTCGCTCCCGCCGCTACCGGGTCCGTATCGCGGTCAGTCGGATTGCTGTGCCACCATTCGCCGCTTGGCTTGTGAAGCACAGCAATTGTACCTGTCTGGTCATCAACAAACAGCCTCAGTTCGTCCGACTCCGCTACTCCCTTCATACCCGCCGCGCGGGCATCCGTGAAGGTTGCGTTGATTGTTTTTCCCGATGTGAATGCGGAAGCGATCAGCTCGCCTTCATCGGCCGTAGCAGCTTGTTCGGCATCCGAGCAGCCGGCGATGAGCAGCCCCGTCAGAACGCATGCGGCTAATAACGCCATTTTGGCTGACTTCTTCATCTCTTTCCCCCCTTCCTCAATTCCTCAAAGCCAATTCTTGGTAGATTACGGTTACGAAGGCGATGATCTGCTGCACCAGGCTGAAGAACAGCAGGCAGAGAAAAGCCATAAAACCCATTGCAACAATGGTCAGAATAATGGTTCCGATCGTTTTGGCCGGCGAATATTGATGGACAGTCATATTCCCTACAAACAGGAGAAAGACAAACCATGCAACGGCAAAGCTGGTTGAAAAATAATAGAATGCCGTTTCTTGCAGCGATACGACGTTGCTGAGCCAAATCCACGGAAAGTTGATCAGAACCAGCGGAATAAGGGCAAAGCAGGTTGATGTAAAAATTTCAACAAATTTTCCTTCGCCATCCATCAGTGTAGTAAGCGACCAATTGGCCACGCACCAGAATAGGACGGGAACAATGACGTACACGATTTCCATAACGCTGTTGAAATAATTCGGATTGTACAAATTAACGAGAAAACCGCTGTATTGCTGGCTTAAAATATTGGTAATCGCAAGCAGAACCAAAATCGCAAACGAGATGATCAGATTATGTCTCTGATTGCGGTCGTATTTCAGATCCCAGAAACCGTTAAAGGGATGAAGAATGAGATGCATCGGATATTTAACCCACTCTTTGCTCATATGGAAACACCCCTTTTTCTTATCGCCTTGCGGTATTTTGCCGCTTTGCGGTATCTTCCCGCCGCCCATGCGCCGATAATAAGTACGACGATAACGGTCATAATTGTAGCAAAATGCTCCCTCATCACTTGCTTCCGAAAGAGCAGAAACGCTTTGGAATAGTTAGCCTGATCCATGCTGCGCTTAAATTGCTTCATCGATTCATCGTAATCACCCTGCCTGAGCAGCGCCTTGCCGATGCCGGCATAAGCAAATTCGAGATTGGCGTTCATATTGATCGTCTGGCTAAACAAATCAAAGGCTGCTTCTTCCTGACCTCTGTAATAGCTTCTGACGGCTTCATTCAGCGTTCGGCCATACTCTGTCGTTCGGAATAACGTAATTTCCCCAAGCGCTTTATCAAGCACGATAAAATCATCCCCGACTCGATCGATTGCCGTCGGCGTGTTGAATTCGCCCAATTGATTGCCAATGCCCCCGAACACATACATGAAATGGCCGTCGCCGCTGTACGTGAATACCCGGCCCCGCTTGGCATCCAGTACAGAATAAATTTCGCTGTCCGTCACATCGATGTCGATCATTCTGGAGCGGCCTGTATCGGCCGTATAGCGAATATCGCCCTGCGGGCTGTAATAGCCTGTTCTCCGTAAAATGTCGTTGCCCTGCGCGTTCAGCTTCTTGATATTGTCGCCCCAATTATCGCCGTTCGTAGCGTAAATAAAGCCCTCATCGTCAATATCCAAATTGGTAAATTCCGTCGGAGTGAACATAACCATCTGGCTCCGCTGAGCCTTTGTCGACAATCGCTTCCAGAAATATTCGACCGGATCGACATAGACGCGGTTAGCGCCAATGAAGGAGGTAAATACCCCCTCGGCATTGAATTCCATGAATCCGTCAAAAACGCCAATCGCCATCACATAAATTCGCTGCGCCTCGTCCATAACGACGCGTACGGGCTGGAATTGAAACGTCGACGTTAGCAGCTCGGATTCCGGCGCTTCGAGAATCTTCACCAGATTGAAGTTTTGATCGAGATGCACGACCCGTTTATTGCCTGTATCCGCAACGATGACATGGTTGTTGTCCGTAACGAAAATGCCCTGCGGATTCGAGAAAGTGTCCGTTTCTCCCTCCCGCTTGAACGTTTCGATTACTTCTAGCACATGAAAGCTTTCATCCAGAATAACGATCCGATTGTTGCCGGAATCCAGCACATAAATTTGATTGTCCCTCGTTACATGAAGATCGCTCGGCTCCTTGAACGTGCCGACGCCCAAGCTTTTGCCGCTGTACAGATCTGTCGCCACATAAGCTGCAGGCGAGGCGACGGTAAGTCCCCAGAACGAATAATTGTAAGAGGCGGGGCCGCTGCCTTCGGCTCGAACCAGCCCTTCTCCCATGCTTAAGCCAAGCAAACAGCAAATTGCGATAAGGAGAGGCGATTTCACTTTTTGAATGATCTTAGACATCGCGTGCTTCCCCCCTAGTCTTTCATCCCGGAAGTCGCCATCGTCTGAATGACGCTGCTCTGGGAAAGGATAAAGAGCGTAATCGGAACTACCATCAGAATGAGCGCCACTGCGGCTCCCACGCCCGCACGGGCAATCCCGCCTTGCGTAATCTGACCAAGCGCGTAATGCAGCGTTTTCAGGTTCTCGCTGTAAATAAAGCTGCCGCCGTCGGTTCCCCATAGCGCCGGAAACTGCAGGATCATAAGCGTCAGCCATGCCGGCTTCACGTTAGGCATAACGATGCTCCAGTAAATCCGGTATTCGCTCGCTCCGTCAATTTTCGCCGCCTCAATTAAAGCGTCAGGAATTTGCTCCATAAATTGCTTCATCAGGAACAGTCCCAGCGAAAAGGCCAAGGACGGGACAATGATGGACGCATGCGTATTAATCCATCCCAGCCATGACATGATCATATAGTTTGGCGTCGCCGTTACATGCGGTGAAAACATGAGCGACAGCACCACGATCGTGAACAATGCTTTCGAACCGAGAAAACGGTATTTAGCAAGCGGATACGCCGCAGCGGACGCCAGCAGAATGTGACCCGCCGTACCGATAAGCGTAATGAGCAGCGTATTGGCAATATAGCGCGTAAGCGGCACCCATGAATTGCCCATCAGCGCGATCAAATCGTAAAAGTTATCCATCGTCGGATTATTGACGAATATTCGAGGCGGAAAGATAAACAACTCATCCAGCGGCTTAAAGGCGTTGTTAATCGCATATATAAGCGGCACGGCCATAAAGGCGCCGAAGCAAGCGAGCAGCAAAAACAGCAGAAAGCTGACGGTAAAGGAACGATTGAGCTTTTTAGGCGTTCGAAAGGCCCCCATCATTTTCATGACCAACGTTACTCACCTATCTTTCTCAGCATTTTTTGTACAAGTATGTTGGTCCCGATCATCAAGCAGAAGAGGAAGGTAGCAATGGAGGACGCGTAGCCCATCTCAAAGCGGATCGTGCCGTAGTCCATCAAATGCGTGACAACGGTGTGCGCTGCATAGTTAACGCTCGGGAAACCGGCCATCGCGATTGAAATTTCGGCCACCGCGAAGGAAGCGGTTATTTGCATGACCGCCCCGAACATTAGCTGCGGCCTCATAGACGGAAGCGTAATGAACCAGAGCTCCTGCCAACGATTACGGATGCCGTCTACTGCCCCCGCCTCGACCAGCGATTTGTCGATCGTCTGCAAGCCGGCAATGAATGCCAGGAAGCTTGTTCCGAGACTGAGCCAAAGCTGGACGACAATAACAATTCCCAAAATATATTTCTCGTCAAGCAGCCATTGAATCGGTTCAAGAATAAAGCCTGTCTTCATCAGAAACCCGTTCAAATAACCGTAGCTGTCGCCGGAAAATACAATCAGCCATATAAAAAACACGTTGCCCGAAATGGACGGGGCGTAGAAAATGAGCGTCATGACAGCCCGTATCTTAGGCGCCAGCTCATTAATAATCCACGCGAAAACAAAACATGCGATATAGCTGACAGGACCGGTGATCACCGCAAACAGCAAAGTATTTTTCAAGGCGATCATAAAGATGTCGTCATTCAGAAACAGCCTGGAGTAGTTTTGCCACCCTACAAACCTGGGAAATTCGAGCATGTTGAAATAGAAAAAGCTTAGCGCCAACGAGAAGACCACAGGAATGACCGTAAATAGAAAGAAAATAATCATATAAGGACTCATTAGCAAATATAAAGACTTGTTTCGTTTCAGCTCGCTTACGACATAGGCCAGGCCGGCTTTTTTCTTCGGACGAATGGAGCCTTTAACGCTTGGTACGGTTGATTCGGTTTGCATCGGCTTCCACCTCCTGTCTAGTACGGTAAATTAAATTCTTTTCGCTTGATTTCAATTTCATCGTTAATGTACAAAATGTAGTCCGACAACGCCTCGCGAGGATTCTGATTGGCGTTCACAACTTTCCGGAAGGCATTATCCAGATGTCTTCCCGTAAAATATCCGCCCGGAACTTGCGGAATGCCTCTTACCCATTGCCATTGGCTCTCCAAATTGTTGTAGTCCTTGACTGGCCAAGGCAGTTCCTCAAGCGCCTCGATGTTGGCTGTCGGATATCTGGCCGCCTCGCCCATCAGCCCTTCCATCTCGCGGCCATAGGCAATTTGAACATCCTTCTCGGTCCACCATTTCATAAATTTCCATGCCGCGTCCTTATTGTCCGAGTTTTCCAGCATCATGACTGCGGTAGTATGGCTGGCCACCTCATGATTGATAGAGCCGTCCGCCTGCATCGTGCCTGGAACGATCGTAAAGTCCCACAGCCCTTTGATTTCTGGAGCCATTACGGTCAGCATATTGTAAGTGGTGTAATCGGCAATGCCGATCGGCATTTCGCCAGTTCGGAACCGGTTCGGAAAGTCCGCTTGCAGCGGGAACTTATAGCTGGTATAGAACTGCGACCACTTTTTGAACGCTTGCATTGAAATTTCGGAATCGAGTCCGCTTTTCTTGTCATTATCCCGATAAAACTCCCCGCCGTTCTGATACAGCAGCATCGAGAATGTCGCGTTCGGCACCAAGCTTGCGTTTGAGGCTTCCAACGGCAAATAAAACTCCATATTGTTCTTCTGAAGAACGGAAATCATATTGTAAATTTCCTGCCACGTTTTGGGAGGCGTCAAATTCAGTTCCTCCAAAATGTCCTTGCGGTAGAACAGCATCGGGAACGTCTGCTGCTCGGGCAACGCATATACGCCGCCGTCGAACTTATACGGCTCCAGTCCGCTCTCGCGGAACCGGGTAATGACTTCATTGTAGTCGCTGAATTGCGATAGATCGGCAGCAGCACTCCGCATGGCATAGTTAACCGGCACATCCTCTCCGATTTGCATCGCCACGTCCGGTCCTTCGCCGGCTAGCGTAGCCGGAAGCAAAATATTCGGCGGAACTAACCGGAGCTGAACGGAAATGTCGGTTTCCGGCGTAAAGGTGTCGTCAATCAGCCCTTTTAACACTTGCGCCTGATCTCGGCCTGTCGTGATCCACACCGTTATCGATTCATTCTTCACTCCGGTATTGCCAATGCTGTCATAGTCCTCGGTATAGGACGCCGCATACGCGCCAAGCTCGTGCTTCGCCACCTCAAACAGCGTTGCGTCAGCTCGAGGCAGCTTGCTGCCTGGCGAAGACACAATCAGATAATCAAGCGAAAGCGGCTGTTCCCGCACGGTCAGAATCCAAGTGCCGAGACCGCCGACATTTATTTTATAAGCGTCCAGACGCTTAGCCACCGTTTCCGGATATTGGACCAGATCCTCTAATTGGCGCACCATCGAGTGAAGCACCGCCACCTTGTCGCTTCGCTCTCCTGTAGCCTCTTCAAGATAATCCGCCACGCTCTGTATCGTTTCCGCTTGCTCCCGGAATACGTCCACCATGTCTGGGATACGCTTCTCCAACTGGTAATCGCGGAACGGATCAGGCTTATTCGACGTAATCATCAATATTTTGCGATACATTTCATTAAGCTGCAGCACGCTTGATTCGATCGTTCTAAGCAGAGGCGCGATGTCGCCTAAAGAAACCATCATCCGAATGCGATGCGTCCCTTTCGTGAAATGGAACAAATAGGGCTCATCGCCGCCCAGCACATTCATCCCCCAATCCCTCTCGAAATTGAAACGAAGCCGCTTCATTTCCTGAAAAGGATATTGCCCGTCAATCATCAGGCTTCTCGTCGCATAAATGCCGCGCAGTTGATTCTGCTTCTGCTTCAAGGCGATTTGATACAAACCGTCCTCTTCTACCTCAAATTCCCATTCCACCCATTGTCCGGGCAGCTTCCAGTTCAATCCGCCGATCGTATTGATGCGGATTTTGGACACATCATATGGAATAACCGTCGGGCTGGACCTGTCGGACACCGGATACAGAGTAGGAGAAGACTTGAGCGTAGCGTCTTCCGCTTGAATGAGTATATATTGATCCTGCGCAGGCTTGATTCCTTCGGTTTCATATTCGTTCTTCAGCTCTTCGTACGTTTTCAATTGCTGGTCCTGATACAGCTCAATATAATCAATAGCCATCGGCTCCCGAAGCGCCGTCAGAGAAATACGCTGCTCCCCTTTGTCGAAATGGAAAGAAAACGGCTCCTCATAATAGCCGTATCTGTCGTGGAAGGACGCGAGCTGCCACGCGGGCTTCTCAACTTGCCTCGGACGCAAATCGTTTCCTCTGTCATCTCTTTGAATTTCATCGTGCCGATCGCCCCACACGCGGTCAAACAGTAGAATATCGGCCCCTTTGAACGGAATTTGTCCGTTAATCTCAAATTGCCTTTCAATGGCCGAGCTTTTGCCTTCAATCGGATAATAATGAATACGGATGTTGTACAACCCCGGCTGATCGATCTGGAGCGTCCAATCAATGCTTCCCGCTTCCGGCGTAATGACAGCTTTGCCTTTTAAGCCGTTCAGCCCGTCAGCCACTTCGAAGCCGTCTCCGGAGACAGCGGCATAATCCTCGCCCTCGATTCTTATAACGCTTGCAGGTCTTTGTGCAGTCGAGTGAGCGCTAAGGTAATCGTCATAGCCCTCCTCCCCATCCGAATTCGTAATCGCTTCAAAATCGGACAAGGCCAGAACATGGCTATTGCCCCTTTTATCCGATGGGTAGAACGTCCATACAGACAATAAAAGAACGGCAATAGCCAGTATGACGATCACATACCTCTTCTTTCCGATGTTCAATTTATCTCCCTCCTGCAGCAAGAAGTATCTCAAATTCAGCAGCAGTCCCCATATAGAAAATCTCTAAATGGGGACTGACGGACAATCCATATGAATAATTATTGACCGTAAACTTCGTCGATTGCGGCCTGGAACACCGGCTTATACTTCTCGATAACGGTGGACACCGAAACACCGCTGGTCAACTCGCCGTTGAAGTCCCAATACTTCAGATTCGGATACGTGCCGTGATCGAGAACGATCAGATTGCTCGCTACTGTACGGGCATTGGCAATATCGTTTTCATCGGAGAAATTAGACTCATAGCTCGCTTGATCCGGATAGTCATAGACGGAAACGATGTCGTTAATTTTCTCCCAAATGTACACGAGCTGCTCTGGGTTGCTGACTGTCTTCGGAATGGTCAATGCCTGGAATGCAGGCTCCATCGAATAGAACGATGTTGCATTCGGCCCTTTAGGGAATGGCACAAAGCCGATATCGTAATCCGGCATATCGTTATGAATACCGCCAATCTCATACATCGCGCCTACGTACATCAGTGTATTGCCTTGACGGAAAAATTGAGCAGGCTCCTGCCAGTCGCCGCCTTCCGTCGGTCTGGAGATTTGCTCCGTTGCCAGTCGGGAAACGAAATTAAGAGATTCCACTGTGGCCGGATCGTCCAGATTTTGTTGATTTCCTTTGGTAAGGAATGCGTTGTTTGAGTACAAGGCATGATCGAGCAGCCCCCGGCTTGCTAGTCCCCAAGTGTCCAGTTTGCCGTCGTTATTCGTGTCTTTATTAGCCTCTTTGGATACTTGAATGAACGTTTCCCAATTCCAGTTATCATCATTTACGTAATCCTGAAGCGGCTTCAATCCTAACTGATTCAAAAGCGTTCGATTGTAGAAGATGCCTACTGCCAGATTGCCGCGAGTTTCTGCGAAAGCATAGCTTTTGCCCTCATACTGGAATATTTCAGTCGTTTGCTGGTCGAAGGCTCTTGTATTTTTGGTATACTCATCGATCGGCCATAGCAGATCCTTCTGTACCAGGGCAGGAATGGTGTAGTTTTTGCCAAGGCGGACAAAATCGCCGAGCGGCTCGCCTGCAATCAGGGAGGCAGTTACTTTTTCCTGGTATTCATTGAAATCGATCGTAATATATTCCACTTTGAAATTATGCTTTTCCATTAAAGCTTCCAAATTCTTTTTCTTCTCAATTTCGTCAGGGTTATTTTCCGTCGGCGTCATATCAAACCAGGATACAAACTTGAGCGTTTTACCCCCGAGATCGAAATCCATCTCAGGCGTGCCGTTAACGTCTTCTTCTTCCGGCGGGTTGGTCGCCGTATCTCCGCCGCTGTTGTTCGAGCTGTTATTGGAGCCGTTGCTGCTGGCGGCGCCTCCGTTTCCAGTATTGCTTGGACTATTGCTGCTGCATGCCGCAAGCACTAGAACGAATGCGCACATCAGTACTAACATTTTGCGAATCCGCATATTGAATCCCCCTCGAATAATGTTGAACACAACCAAAGTTTAGCGCTTACATTTTGCAGCAACAACCTGTCAAACAAGTGATCATGCACCTGTCAAATCATAGTTTTGTATATGGAATTTTGTTCCAAAATCAAGTTTATTCAAGAAGAGGTAAACAACTGCTAGCGATGCAAAGAAAAGCACATTGAGTTCAAATCATCCTTTCAACATAATGAAAGCGTAGTCATTTAAGGCGTGAGCCAAAGCGCCGTGCCACAATTACTATAGGGGGGAACATTGTGCATAAGGTGCTCTTTGTCGATCTTAAACCTCATTCGGATTGGGAAATAGATTGGAACGGTCTGGGACTTTCTTTGGGGGGCTATGCCGACACGGTTTCGGCTGCGATGTCTCTTCTTGACAATGACATCCATGCGATTGTTGTCATCCATCTATACCGGGCGGATGCCGACGGAATCGAGCTGTGCAAGCAGATCCGCAGCGTAAGCACGGTACCGATTGTGCTTATAGGCGGCAGCACCGACTTCCATTGGGCGAGGAAAGCCTTGCAATATCAAGTCAGCGATTACTTGCCTGCTCCGTTCACAGCCGACGAATTGAATGCAAGCCTTCAATCCATCATGCTGAAGCCCGGCTCTCATTTGCCGGCCGCAGCCGAAGATGAAGCGCCGCAGCAAGAAAACGTGATCGAAAAAGTAAAGGGGTTCGTCGAAGAAGCGCTGCATCAAAATATTACTTTAAAGGAAATTTCCCAAATCATGCATTTTAACTGCTCTTACTTGGGACAAAAGTTTAAATATCAGGAGAATATGACATTTAACGAATATTTACTGCAGCAGCGAATGGAGAAAGCCAAAACATTGCTTGAACATACCAATATGAAAATTTATGAAATCGCTAACAAAGTCGGTTACACTGAAATTGACTGGTTCTATAAAAAATTTAAATCGTATACCGGCGTAAGCGCCAACGAGTATAGAAAGATGCGCTCCATAACGGCATAGTACTCTACTCGCCGTTTGTCACGCCAATGCATTAGAAATGGCGGTACATCCTGTACCGCCATTCACTTTGTCAAAATCCTAACTGCACGCATTCATCAAGCCGATTCCCCATCCTCCGGCGGGTATAGAACGATTCGTCCATCCTCCATCCCCACACGCACCTTGTTATTTCCCTTGAAGCCTTCATTGTCGAGATAGCCTGCCGGAATTTGCAGCCGGCCCGCTTTGTCCACGACGGCGTATTCAACATGGCTTTCCGCCGCTGCTTGCTCGGCGTTTTCCTCATCCAGCCGTGCAAGCTCTTCCGCATACGATACGCGCCGGATCATCTCCGCCGATGTTTTGCCGTCGCGAATCTGAACGACCCGGTCCACCTTGCGGGCCAACTGCGGATCATGGGTGACAATAACAATGGTAATGCCGGTCGTCCGATTCAGTTCACGGAACAGATCCAGCACCTGATTGGACGTTTTGGTATCGAGAGAACCGGTCGGCTCGTCGGCCAGCAACAGACGCGGATTGTTAGCCAGCGCAATGGCAATCGCCACCCGCTGCTGCTCCCCTCCAGACAGCTCGCTGAGCCGGTTCTTCATCCTGCTGCCCAAGCCTACCGCTTCGAGCAACTCCGTCGCACGCTCACGCCGGCGGTTGCCGCGGAGAAGAATAGGCAGCTCGACATTTTCTCTGGCCGTTAAATACGGAATCAGATTGCGCGCATTGTTTTGCCATACGAAGCCGACCGATTCCCGCTTGTACTTGACGAGCTCCTTCTCCCCAAACGCGAGCAAATCCTTGCCGTCCACGCTCAGCTTGCCCGCAGAGGGCTTATCCAGCCCCCCGAGCATGTTGAGCAGCGTAGATTTTCCGCTGCCGGAATTGCCGATAATCGCCATCAGCTCGCCGTCTTCCACCATCATATCGAGACCCTGCAGCGCCACAACCTCTAAATCCGCCGTTTTGTATATTTTCACAAGACCCTCGCACCGTATCATAGACTACTCCTCCCCTAGCTTCAGCGCAGCTGCGATCCTTGTCCGAGAGAGACGATACCCGAGAATGAGCAGCCCGATGGTCAGCATCGTTCCTACAATGCTGAAAAGCTGCACGTAATCGCTCAGCTGATATACAACCTCGAAAGGCGGCACTTGCTCGGCAGTGGTGAACGACATTTCAAATAGCGGAACAAACAGCTCGCTGACCAGATTGCCGATAATTACGCCTATCAGGACAGATGCCCCCGAAGTAAGCAGCTGCTCGCTGATCAGCATGCCGATAATTTGTGAAAAAGGCAGACCCATTGCTCTCAGCACGCCATACTGCAGCGTCCTTCCAGAGAGCGTGAGCACCCAGAACAACAAAAAACCGAAGAAACAAATCAGCATGGAAATAACAAAGCCCAGCGTCATAACGCCGTTAATGGCCATCCTGAACGGATCGTTCTGGGATTGAATCAGCCCCTGCTGCGCGTCGCGCAAGCTCGTAACAGACACCTTTTTCTCCGACAGCTGATCATAGATAACCTGGCTTGAGACTCCCTCCTTAAGCCGCAGCCAAACCTCATAAGGCTCGACGGCTAGCCGGTTCTGGATCGTGCCCAGATGTCCGACAATGAGATGCGGTTCCGCAGCTTTCCCATTCTGCGCGGCGCTGCCGTCCGGCAGCGGACTCCAGCTTGGCCAGTAATCGATAACGCCATACACAGTAAACTGTGCCTGGTCCACGCCATCCCAGGATATCCGGACCGGATCGCCCGGCTTAAGTGAAGCGCTGTCGGCAAGCGAACGCGAAATGAGGACAGCCTTCGGATCAGGAGCAATCAAATTTAAATAGCTGTTGATAGGGTGGTTGAGAAGACCGTCCTTCATCCATGCTGTCTTGCCGAAATCAAGCGTGTTAATGCCGAACAGAGCCGTTCTTCCCCCGGCCCCGCTGCCGGGAGCGCTGAACCTCGCATCCCCTTTCTTGAACACCTTTGCCGCGGCTTCAACACCCTCCAGCTCGCTGAAAGGCTGAAACGGAGGCTCCGTATATTGAGTCCTCCTCATGTTGGATGCTCCGAAGTCGGACTGCAGCTGCTGCGGAGCGCCTGCCATAATCGAAAGCGGCGCATCGCTCTGCCAGCGGGTAGTCAGCGCAATGTCGGCGCCAATGCCGTACATAATTTTGTTCTCCATGTTGTCATTGATCGTTCTGGCAGCGCTGGCGCTGAACAATCCGGTTGCGACGGTCATGATCAGAAATACCTTGATCGTCAAATATTGTCCGGATGAGCGGCTGATCTGCACAAGCGTGCTGTAGAGCGACGGCGGCCACCAGCGGCGGCCCGCCCAGAAGAGCAGCCGGATCAGCCATGGATATACGCGAAGGGCAAGCAGTCCGCCGCCTAACGCGAACAAAGCCGGCATCAGAAACAGAAGCGGGTCGATCTGGAGAGCATCTGCGTCAAGAGCTAGCCGCTTCAGATCCTCCTTCCGCTTATTGAAGTTGTACAGCAGGTAGATGGACAAGCCGACAAGAGCGATATCAATGCCGGTTTTGTGCCAGATCGACATTCCAGCTAGGCGCGCAGATGCTTGTTTGCGGACGACTATGCTTTCTCTCGTAGCCAGAAACGCCGGTATTAGAATTAGCGCAATTGCCGCAACTGCCGCAATCGCTGCAATTTTATAAGCGATGCTGTTCAAGGCGACATCAAGGGCCGAACGCTGTACGAATTCCAAAAAGCCGCTTGATGAGCCTAGCATTTTGGTGAACGCGACGCCAAGGAACGGCCCTGCAGCGAGCGCTCCAAGCGCTAGAATTAAGCTTTCGAACGTGTAGGCCGTCATAATTTGCAGACGGCTGGCCCCGCGGCTGCGCAGAACGGCGATTTCCGTCTTCTGCCGTTCAATTATCAGATTGGCGGCCATATACAGGTAGAAGGCCAGCATCAGCATAACAGGCGAATAGAGTGACAGCATCATCAGGTCGAGCTTTTTCTGCTTGCCCGTATATGCGGCAATTGTCTCGACGGCTGGCACATTCACTTCCTCCACACCGAGCCGTCCCCGGAAATATTTCCTGATATCCGTATTGGTCGTCATAAATTGCTCGATATTGTTAAGGGTCAACCCTTCATAGTTCAAAGCGTAGCGCCATTCCAGCTCGGCTACTCTGGCCTTGCCGCCGGCAACGAATTCGCGTTCGAATTGTTCAAAAGGAATAATAAAACCGTCCGAAAACTCCGTCGTGACGTACGGAAGATACGGATCGGCAGACGGGTCGGTCTCTATGATGCCGACCGGAATGACACGGTATGTGCTTCTGTCCTGCTCAGGTGATTCCGCCTTCAATTCCTCTCCGAGCCCCCGCTTAGCGGCAAACAGAAATTTTTGAGTGACCAGCGCCTCGAACACGCCGTCCGTTCGGTCAACCGGCATTCGACCTTCAACCAGGCGCACGCGCTTCTCCATATCCGACAGTGATTTAAAAGCTCCTGCCGTTTTTTGCGCCTGCTTTTCCTGCTCGTTGGCATCAGCTCCGTATACCTTCATTTTCTGCGTAAATCGCTGCTGGTAGAACGACATCGCAGCTAGTCCCGCGCGGGCAGGGATACTTTGAACGAATCGGTCGGCTCTGGCAATCGCATCCGCTGTCTCTTGTTTCGTCCTTGAGGATGATAAGGTGGTGGCGACCCGGATATAGCCCGGATAGGTTGATTTATCGCTTTGCACCATCTGGAGCTCCTTCAGCAATGTCCGCTGCAAAATAGCTTCTGAATAAAGCGGCATCGAGCTGAAAAGGGCCACGCATACGGTAAGCCCGAACCACAAATTCAGCTGGAGCCATTTATTGCTGGCCATTTTACGCAGAATCATCGTCCATAAGGCCATACATACACCCCTTCTTGCGCCTTAAATTCCAGGCGCTATAGTCTCATTAATTGTTCAGGATGACCTGCTGCCCTTCAACTAGCCCGCGAATAATCTCTACTTCGGTCGCCGTCGTCAAGCCGAGCTCGACATCAATTTCCTTGCGACGCTCGTCTTCGGCAATTTGCACATAGCTGCGGCCCATGTACGAACGGATTGCCGAACGCGGCAGCACGATAACGTCCTGCCGGTTCTGAAGCTCTATCGTAAGCTCCGCGCTATGGCCGATTTGGACATCGGCAGGCTGATCCTCCATGCCTACAATAATAGTGACCGAATTGCGCTCCGCTTTGTTCTCATCGGCGGTCATAGGCGCATTCGATGGAGTTTGCAGCACGGTGCCTGCATAATCCTTGCCCTTATATCTCAACTTGGCAGGCATGCCCGACTCAACCGGGAACAATTCCTTCGTGTTCGCCGCCACATAGATTAACTGCATTTTGGAAGGATCGGCGATGGAAATAATCGATTGGTGAGCATTAATGACATCGCCTGTATTAAGCGTCTCGACAAATGTGACGATTCCCGATATCGTCGCATACAGACGCGAGCTTTCCAATCGTTTCTCCATTGATTCCAGCAAAAGCAGCTCGCGTTCCATATCAATCTCGCGGAGACGCAGATCTGTCTCTCCCGCCCCGGATGCACGCGCCTGACTGTACTGAATGCGGACCTTCTCCACATTCAGCTTCTGCAGACGCAATTGAAGCTCCAGGTCGCCGGTCTCCAGCTCGACGAGCAGCTCTCCGGCCTTGACCTCCTGCCCGACCGCCACGCCGACCGCTTTCAGCCTTCCTCCGGATTCCTTGAAGGAGAGCGTCTCCGTACTGGAGGATACGAAATTCGCCGTCCCTTTAAGGAAAGTCTGTATATTGCCTTTCGCTGCTTCCACAATGTTAAGCTCTTCCTCTGTCGGCTTAATTAGGGGCGGCTGAAGCGCCTCATCTTCCATAGGAAACAGCGCGCAGCCGGATAGCGTCAGTGTTAATGCCAGCGCAGCGGCGGTCAGCCTCATGCAGCCATGCCTTCTAAACAACGGTTGGTTGGTCATTCGTTTGCGATACAATCTTCCCATCCTCCAATGCAATAACGTAGTCGGCCAGCTCCATAATGCCAGGGTCATGCGTAGTCATAATAATGGTCATGCCGGACCGCTGCACCAGATCGCGGAATACGCGCATAACCTGCATCCCCATTTTGCTGTCCAGCTCCGCAGTTGGTTCATCGGCAATAAGAAGCGAAGGACGGTGCGCAATTGCACGGGCTATCGCCACGCGCTGCTGCTCGCCGCCGGACAGCTCCATCGGCCGATGCTTCATTCTTTCCTTCATCCCGACTTGTTCCAGCGCCCGTTCCGCCGCTTCCCGGTTTTCAGCGACCGGCGCACCCGAGACGCGAAGACCAAAATCTACATTTTCATAAGCGGACATGAGCGGTATAAGGCCGAACGACTGGAAGACGAGCCCCAATTCCTTGCGTCTCAGCGCGCTTCGTTCTTTCGCGGACAAGCCGGTTATTTCCCTTCCCCGGAGAAAGACTTGCCCCTCGGACGGCTCGTCCAGAGCGCTTAGTATGTTGAGCAGCGTAGTTTTTCCCGAGCCTGACCGGCCTTTCAGCGCCACCATGGTGCCGGCCGCAACAGACAAGTGAATGTCAGCAAGCGCAGTGACGGCAGCATGGCCTTTGCCGAAAACCCGTTTAATGCCTACAGCTTCCAAAATCGGCGATTTCTCCGCTATTTTCGCTATTATTTCTGCCCGAGACATTTCTATTTCCCTTCCCCTTTCCGCCAAATCCGCAGTGTCAGTACTCATTTTATCGTGATCTATCAGGCAACAATACCTGTTCGTTACTTGTTAATCACCTTAGAAACACTAGTGTCTGCCGTATATAGAAGTAAAGGAATAGTAGCTCCTTCATTAGCAAGCAAAAAATAGCCCACTCAGAAGTAAGCCCCCCCTTCATTAACCTTTTTAATCCAGCAGCTGCTAATGGAATAACGTTCCGTTAGCTCAGTCTGTTGAGAAACCAATATTGTCCCCTGCACAAAACAAAGCCCACAAAATGAGGGCTTTGTCGGCAGTCCTTTAAAGGAATCAATGCAACTGAATCAGCGCATTAAGCGGTTGGGCAGAGCCTCCGGCAATGTACGTCCAGTCAGCGTTACCGTACATCCGTATGACTCTATCAACAATTGAAATAGAAATTGTTATCCGCTTGCCCCAGACCCAGACCTAGACAGTCCCTAAACAATTAATTGCCCAGAACAATTTGTTGGCCTTCCTCGACTCCCTTGACAATCTCGACGTCAGTTCCCGAAGTCAATCCTGTTTCGACATCTGCGTCCTTACGGGTATTGCCGTCCATAACCTGCACATAGTTACGTCCCATAAAGGAACGGATAGCTGAGCGCGGCAATAAAATTGCGTTTTCTCTGCGCTGCAGCGTTATGGTCATATCTGCGCTATGCCCGATTTGGGCTTCCGGCGGTGTTTCGTCAAGACCAATGATCAATTTTGTCGCATCTTGCATCGCTTTCGCCGGATCCGTTCTCGCGGGCACGCTGGCAGGAGCCTGCAGTACCTTGCCTGTATAACTATTCCCTTTGTAGCTGATGGCGACAGGCATTCCTGTCTCCAATGCAATAAGCTCGGCGGGTTGAGTGGCCCTATATACAAGCTGAAGACTTGTCGGATCCGAAAGCGCAGCTATAGTCTGATAGGGATATACATTGTCTCCCGGTTTCAAGGATTCGACATAAGTGACAACTCCCGCAATAGGGGCGACCAGCCGCGCTTGCTCAAGACGGCTTTCCAGTGTCCTCAAATACATTTGCTCCCGCTCCAAATCGATCTCGCGGAGAAGCATCGTCAATTCGTCGACCTCGGCACGGACCGCTTCTTTGTAGAACAGCTGCGCGCGCTCCATATTAAGCCGCTGCAAGGAAATTTGGACCTCCAGTTCATCCGTCTCCAGCTCCGCCAGCAGCTCTCCGGCCTTCACCTGTTGACCGATCTCAACGTTGATCGATTTGAGCCGTCCGCCCGACTCTTTGTAGGAGAGCGTCCATACCTGATTCGAAACAAAATTGGCGCTTCCCCGCAGAAATGTTTCAATTGTTCCTCGGGATGCTTTTACCGTTGCCGCATTCTCCTGCAAGGGTTGAAAAAGCGGAGCCTCAAGCTCTTGCTTCCCCGCTGGCAGCAGTGAGCACCCGGCAACAACAAGCGCTGCGGCCATTGACACCGACAGCGCCGCGACTCTTAATTTGGCGCGGGTATGCCTGCTGCGCCGGAAGCCGCTCCCGTGCAATCGATTCAACATGAGCATGTCCTCCTGTTTTCGTCCTCCGTATTCATTCAACGCCTCGCCTGTAATACGATTAAGGCACAAAAACTGACGTTTACAAATACTATAGAGTAGTCCAAGCCAGTATTTAACCCGTCAAAATCTATTACTAGACCCGCCATTTCATTCTTCTTGAAAAAAACGCCGGAATGACAAAGGGAGCCGCATAAATGCAAGCTCCCAAGTCAATCGAAACTATTTCATTGTCTCCGCTGTTTTGTACGGCTGGCTAGAATGTGATACCACGCCCGGTCTGCAAACCGTATGAAGCAGTACGGCGAGCAGCCGCAGCAGCACCTCTGTTTTGATGCCTGCCTTGTAGCCTCCCTTGCCTTTCTCCAGCAATCCGCTGTCCATCATCTGATCTATTGCCGCAGCAAAATCGGTTTCCGGAATTAATCCATTCATTAAATCGCTTTCGCTAATCGCTGAATCCGAATCGAAGCAACCCTTTCGGGCAAGCAGCGCGCTGAATAAAGCCTTCCACGCTTCCGGAAACAAATCGACGGGCAGCAATGGATCGGTCCACACCGAATCCGTTTCCGTTAAAGCCTCCATTGACGCACTGCATACGAATTTGCCTCTCCACCAGACCGTTACCCCGTCAGGCCCAGCGTGAACAAAGGGCAATCCAGGCTCGGCAGCATAGTTCTCCAGCCTTTCAATTGACGGTTTCGTATAGGACTGTGACGTTGCGTCAATAAGATGAAACAACTTAAACGCCAAGTCAACTTTACGGCCTGGCTCCACGTCGCGCATTTCAGCTTCGAGAGCCGGCATATA